>Ga0213864_10000652_pt1 | contig 15601 bp, 18 predicted proteins | sample PICome_5_FD_160078 | JGI IMG/M metagenome (GOLD analysis project Ga0213864, IMG submission 160078) | Coastal seawater microbial communities near Pivers Island, North Carolina, United States - PICO247 | ecosystem: Environmental > Aquatic > Marine > Coastal | place: USA: North Carolina... | reverse complement strand
CACCTATTTTCCTCTTATGTGATACACCATGCCATTAGTATATAACATATTACAACATGTATTTATAGCATACCATATCATTTTTTTTTATGTACATCACTTTTTTATATCTACAATTTTCAAATCTGTATCTAATATCAAGCCTGTTTTTGTTTCATAATATAGTTCACCATTTATATATGTTTTTTCTACATCTAATTTGTATTCTTCATTATTATCTATTGTTGTTGATTCATTTTTATTTAATTCTACCTTATTTTTTTTAGGTCTTCCACGTGTACCTTTTATTGGATTTTTTGAATCTGTATTAAAATTGTAAGAAATATTATTTTTTTTAAAATAATCTTTAACCATATTTACATCAATATTATTTTTTGATAAGTATTCAATATAATCTATCTCTTTTTTTCCATTTGAACAAACAAATTTTCCTATTTCAAATTTTTCTCTATCATATATTGAACCATATTTCATTTTTTCACATTTTTTACAAAACTTATTATTTGATTTCACTTTACATTGTGTATATAATCCATGATCATATACAATACCTTTACAATGTTCACTTATTATTACACCATGATATGGTATTGATAAATCTTTTGGAAGTTCTTTTTTTGACAAATTTTCATTATTATTTAAATTTTTTTGTAATAATATTAATTCATTATATGGAATATTATATGTTTCTGAAATCTTTTTAATTAAATCCTTCATATATCATTATTAATTCATTTAATAAACAAAAAATATTAATTCAATTTTATATATTCTATAACCTATATAACATATATAACATATATAACATATATGACATATATAACATAAAACTAACAAAATATTGTTAAATTTTTTAAAATTGATATATATATATATTATTTTTTTTTATTTATTTAACATGCTATTTATATGTTACAATTGTTTAAATAAAATAAATAAAAATATATATAAAGCACATGATAAAAATTTTTGTTGTAAAACATGTCGTGAAAATTATTTTATAGAAAACAATTATAATTATAATAATATTGATAAATTTATTGATAATAAGTATTTTAATATTACATTGACTTTATTTAAAAAAAATAATAAATACAAAAATCAATATCATTCTATTTCTATTAATAATATTGATTATTTTATAAAAAATATTGAACAATATGATACTAATAAATTTAATAAAAATAAATATATGTACACAATCAAACATAATTTTGATAATTATAAATTTTACACTTATCAAAAAAAAAATGATTTTTATAATAATTTAAATTATTATAAAAATATATTTAATCGCAACTGTAATATGTTTGATATTATTTTTAATTTATAAAATACTCCATGTTCCATTTTCTAAAACTTTGTAATTATCTACTACTTTAGGATTTATTTTATTTTGAAGTATATCTTCTGTATTATAAATATTTCCATTAGCATCAACATAATAAATTATACCATTAATTTCTTGTAACCAAATTTCTACTCTTTTTAATTCATTTGATGGTAATTTTGAATCAACTACACCATGTGGTCTATTTTTTTCATGTGTTCCACAATATTCTTTATCATCTTTCCTTTTTCGTGAACATTGTTCACCACTAGCTCGACAAGCACTACATCTCATATATAATGGAATACTATTCTTGTTTCTTTTTCTTTTCATAAAATCATTTTTTGATAATTGTAGTAAATCATAATTAGATATATATGATACTATACTATTATTTTTTTGAATATTATCAATATTATCATCACATAAAATACATTTCATATGATTTATAACATCTAGTTTCAAAGAATCAACATATTGTTCAATCTTTTTATTAATACGATTTTCCATATATTTAATAATTATTTTATTTTATCTTTATATTCATCAATTTTATATTTTATTATTTTTTATAATAATAATTTATTTTTCAAATCTATAAATATATGTCCAACTATTATTCGTAACATATAATTTTCTATTTGTATTTTTTTTATTGGATTTATAATTGTACTAATTATAATCAAACCCAAATATATGTATATATTTATATTATGTATTAAACAAAATTTTAATACATGAACATAACAATAATATAAATAAAATATATTCAAAACTAACTCCTTTTTTTCTCTATGTTTCACAAAAAACACATGCAATATTATACTCGTTAATATATTTATATCATATGAAAAATGCACTACCGAACTCATTATAAATATTTTTATTAATATGTCATTTTTTATAGGAATAAATGTTACCATATACGGTAATAATTCTAATGGTTGTTTTTGAATATCAAACGCACCATGTAATGATGATATTATTATTGGAGTTACAATTCTTGAATTCAAAACATAAGGTATCATTCATATTTTCTATTATACAAATTATATTTATATAAAAATATTAAATACATAATGAACATAATTTCTGTAAAATTTTTTTTATATTTATAATGTACGAAATGCATTTGAATTCTTTTAACGATGACAGCTTAATAGATTTAAAAATCGAAAATAATTATTTAAAATATGAGATCAATAATTTAAAAAAAGAAAACAATGATTTAAAAAAATCAAATACTATTAAATTATTTTATTATGCTATATTAGCGAAAAATATATACATAGGAATAATTTATAAATATTATTTCAAATATAAAAAATAAATAATTTGTTAATATTATATATTATATATTATATATTATATATTATATATTATATATTATATATTATATATTATATATTATATATTATATATTATATTTATGTTTCTGTACTTAAAAAAATAGATGCACCTCCATCCATTATTATATTACTTCCTGTAATAAAATCATTTTTTGTTATATAAAAACACAGTTCAGCAACATCTATTGTAGTACCTATATTTTTTAATAAATGTTTATTTTTAATATTATCTAAAATATTTTTATCACCACAATGACCTCTTAAAAGACCATTTCGTAACATTTTTGTATCAATAGCACCAGGAGATATAGAATTAACTCGTATATTAAATTTTGATAATTCAATTGCTAAATTTCTAGTTAATCCAACTAAAGCTGCTTTACTTGTTGAATAAATTGCAATTTTATCTGAAGAACAAATCGAATGTACTGAACCTATATTAATTATATTACAATTTTCAGAATTTTTTAATAAATCCAATAAATTTTTAACAAATAAAAATGTTGTTTTCAAATTACAATCAAATGTATTATTCCATTCAAAATCTTCTATTTCCCAAATATTTTTACATATTTGTATTGCTGCATTATTTACTATACAATCAATGGTATCAAATTTTTGTTTAATATTATTTATAATTTCATCAAAATCTTCCTTACATATAATATCTTTATTATAAAATAAATCGATATTATTATTTTTCGAATTTATTTTATCAATACCTATAACATAATAATTATTTTTTTTAAATTCATTAGCAATACTATTTCCAATATCTCCAGTGACACCTGTAATAATTACTTTTCTTTTTTTATTAATTATATTCTTTTCGTATAAAATTTCAGCTAAAATAAAATCATTTTCTGTATCTATATCTTGTGATTCTAAATCAGTCATCAAATACATATATGGATTATTACCTATTCTATGATGATTTTTAAATAATACATCTTTTGTAAATATATAAATACAAGAATTTTCTTCATAAATAGGTTTCAAATTTTGTGTAGGTAGTAATTCTTTTATATTATGATTTAAAGCACATATACAATTATTATCGTTTATTGTATAAAACCTTGATCTTATTTCTTTAACAGAAAATAAACTATCAAATTTTTGTTCATTTTTTATAAATAATTCTATACTATTATTTATTGTTTCAGTAGACAATAATGGATTTGTAGTATGTGTTTGAAAATAAAAATCATAATTTAAATTTAATTCTTTTATTACATTCTCTAATAGAAAATTAACTGGTGTATCCCCAGAAGAAATATTTTCCGGGCGATCATAAATAGTTATATTATTATTACTGTATTTATCTGAAATTATATTTTTAACTATTTCACTATTTGTATCTATAACAATATGATTTATATATTTTGATTGTAATAAAGTTTCTAGTATTATTTGAAATAAAGGTTTTTTGTTAAATAATCTATAATTTTTACCAGGAACTCTTTCTGATAAATGTTTTATTGGGATTATTGCACAAATATTTTTATTAGACATATATATATTAAATGATCATTAAATTACTTTTAAATTATTATTATAAATCATATTAATTGGTCTATAAAAAAGATAATATTATAAAATATTATAGTAAATATATATAGAATTTTGTAAAATATACTCATCTGTTTAATAACTAGATAAAATATTACCATTTATACTTGTTATATTTTTTTTAGAATTATAACAATCATGTTCATTATAAAACCATTTGAAAAATTTTTCAATATTTGTGATTTGTTGTGTTATTTTTATAAAGTTTTCTGTACTTTTTTCTTCACGAGAAGACCTGAAAGACAATAATTCTCTATCCATATTATTAATACTTTCAATATATGTTATATTTATATTTGTATTAAATATATTATTAAAATAATCATATATCATTTTTACTCTTTTAATATGAAATTCAGAAGATATTACTATTATATTATTTAATTTTAAAGGTATTATAAAATTAATAAATGAAAAAAATCCATTGCCTATTGTATCATAAGAAGACCATTCATTTTTTATATATTTTTTTTCAATATTATTATTTAATAAAAATTCTACCATTTTATTAGATTCATAAATAACATAACCAGAAATATCTAGTAAATGTGGTTTATGATATGTACCCCCACCAATACAATAATAATTATTACTACCATCTATTGTCAATGCTTTTTTTAATCTTTCCAATACCCACGAATTATTTTCTGCATTATCTGTCAAACCTCCTGCCAAAATAAATATATTATTTATTTTCATAATTTAAATTATATATTAAATACTATTTAAATTTTAATTAATAGTATTAACTAAAATGAAAAAAATTTTATTAACATGTCCATCAATGATTAATAGAATAAGTGAATATAAAAAATCAATTGAAAAATATAACTTTGAAATAGAAATTCCTAATTTTCAACAAACAATGAATGAAGAAGAATTATGTGAAATAATTGGTAATTATGATGCATGGATTATAGGAGATGATCCTGCCACTAGAAAAGTATTTGAAAAAGGAAAAACAGGAAAATTAAAAACATGTATAAAATGGGGAGTTGGTACCGATAATGTAGATTTTGATGCATGTAGAGATTTAAACATTCCAATAACAAATATTCCGCAAGTTTTTGGAGAAGAAGTTTCAGATGTTGCTATTGGGTATCTTTTATGTTTATCAAGAAAATTGCATTTAATTAATGATGGACATAAAAATAATGAATGGTTAAAACCATCAGGAGAAACACTTGTAGGAAAAAAAGTATGTTTGATTGGGTTTGGTGATATAGGAAGAACTATAGCAAGAAAATTATTAGTATTTAAATTAGATATATGGGTTTCTGATCCCGCTTTTTCAAAATCGAGTACAGATGGTTTAATAAATTATGATTATGGTGCAGGCGATACACGAATTAGTTTAGAAACATTACAAGAATTACAAAGTTGTAATTTTGATAATTTAAATAAATGCTTAGAAAATAGCAATTATATTATATGTTGTTGTCCACTTAATAGTAATACATTTCATTTAATAAATAAAGAAAACATTTTGTTATGTAAAAAAGGCGTCAAAATTATTAATGTAGGAAGAGGATCTGTTATTTGTGAAAAAGATATTTGTGAACTTTTAGATAGTGGCTTTATAGATAGTGTTGGTTTTGATGTATTTGAAGAAGAACCATTATCAAAAGAAAATAATTTACGAAATTATAAGCAAAATATTTTTGGTTCACATAATGGATCAAACACAGTAGAAGCAGTTGATAAAGTTAGTGTAATTGCTTTAGAAAAAATAAATGATTTTTTGAATTAAAAATATATTCATTTTATATTAAAAATTTATATTATTTGGAATATATTTAATTAGTAAATCATTAACATATTTTAGTTTATCTGGGTCATTCATACAATCTGGCACATATTCACCTTTAGTATTTTGATCATATTCATAAAACTTGTAAAGAAAATCTATATTTTCCTGTTTTTCATTTTTAATTATATTATTTTCAAACATACTAGACTGACTATGGTATTTTATACAAAACAACATTTTTTCAGATAAATAAGGTTTTAATCTATTATAGCAATATTCATCATGATTGTAATTCTGAATACTATTATCTAAATTTCCATTAAACTCTAATATTTTATTGGCACAAACTACATTTTCTGGTTTCTCTCCACTAGACAATAATATTTTACCCAAGTCGTGTATAAAAGCTAAAACATGTAGGTCTTCATCCATTTCATTATTAAGTAACATACCATTAAATACTTGCCAACTATGAGTATATTGATCTGTATTATATAATTTATCATCGGTTGAATCAATACAACCCTTTAATTTATCAAAAAGGAAAGTGATTGAGACATTAGTATAAATATAATAATTTTCATATTTATTTTTTAATTTTTTACACTCTTCTTTTGTTTGTTTCATATGATTCTTATAAACTTTGGTTTTTGTAATCATAAATGGATCATGAGATCTTCTATTATCCATATTATAAATTACGATATCATAACCATTATTTAAACTTCTTATTAAATTAATATAATTATTAGTAAAATGAATTTTATTACGCCATTTTTTTTTTGTATAATTTTGTGTGTAATCCATATATAATATATTATATATATTATTTTGTTTTTATTAATAAATTATATTCATCTTTACTAATCAAATTCCCATTTTTAAATATTTCAATTCTTTGATTATAATTATTAATAATGTTATTATTATGACAAATAAAGGATTTAAAAATTAAGAAGTCATCCTTTAAAGTTTTATCAAAATGATAATTACAATATATTTTATTTTTAGGAAATTTACCAATTTTTAAATTTTTCTCTACAGTAATTAAATTATTTATAACTTTTTGATCCCAATCCTGTGTCTTTATTAAAGTATCTAATACAATTTCAAAAAATCTTAATAGTTTCTTAGTACAATGTATTAAAATTATCCCTATGTTATATTCATTAGTTATATTATTATCGGCAAAACATATATCATATGACAAATAATTATTAAAAAAATTTAATAATTCATGTTTTTTATTTTTGTTTATAAATATAGTAGCATCACTAAATATAATATGTTTACCCATATTTTCTTTTATTTTTTTTATTATTAACTCTATTTTAATTGAAACTCCTCCACGGAAAGTATGTCCATTTTTTGTATTTAAATCATCTATTTTAATTCCATCAATATAAAAAATATCATTTAAATTTTCTATGATATGTTGATTATAAAATTCATAAATATCTGAATAAAAGAAAATAAATTTCATTATATATATAATATAATATTAAATACCTTATAAATGATTAATACTTAATAAAAAAATATATACTTTTTTGTAAATATTATTAATTAATTCTTTTTTATTATGATAAGTTTGTTTTAAATTCTATTTTTTTTAATTTTTGTTCTTTCCATAATTTTAAATTAATTTTGTTTGTTAATGAATCTCTCCCAAAAGAATTACTATGTGAATAATGAAGAACATATGTATCGGGATATTCTAATCCACTGTAAAATATAAAAAAATTATTTAGTTTCAATCTTTTTTGAAGTTCTCTTTCTTCCCAACCATAACCCGTAAATCTAGTATTAAATCCACCAACATTTAAAAATATATCTTTTTTTATTAAATAACATGCACTAAAAGATTCATATTTTTCTCTAACCAATTTATTATTTGAACTATATGTATCATGAGTTTCATATAATGGTAACCCAATAAGTACTTTATTTAAATTAACTTTATTAATCATTTTTTCAATATTACTCCAAAATGCTTGTGAATAAATAAAATCAACATCTGATAATATTAAAATTTCAGTATTACATTTATCTGCTGCAAAATTTAATAATACAGATCGTGACCATTTATTACCTAAATCTATAAGATAATGATGTACATTATTATTTTTTATGAATAATTGTTTATCAATAATGTTATCTGATTTTCCTTCTGCAATAATTAAATTAATATTATACTTTATTAAAAAACTTTCCAAAAATGAATAAAAAATTTTAAATCTTTCTGGTCTATCTTTTATACATAGTAATACAGATATATCATTACATGTATAATTTGTTATTTTTTCATTAAAAAATTCATTTTTATAACTTCCATATGGATGTTGATAATGTCTCATTGAATTACTATTATTTTTATTAAATAAAATTATTTTCTCAATTTCTTCAATAGCACTATAAATTTCTTTTTCTGGATGTTCTCTAATTTCTTCATCAACCATATTATATTATTATATTATTATAGTAATATAATATATAATTAATAAAAATGAATTATTTTACTTTTATGGCTTCTATCAATATAATAATTATCATATCTAGATTTCATTATTTTTTCATTGTTACTATTATAAATATAAAATGATAACCAAAATTCTTCTTTAGTTTTACAATCTTTCAATTGTTTTTCCGGTCTTTCTTGATGAATTACTACATTATTAAAAGTTCCAATATCATAATTTGGATACATATTATCAAAAACAGTTTTCATTATAGGACATGCACCAATATTTTTATTCTTTAATAAATTAGTATATGCATCTATACAAGTTTTAATAAATTCATTTTCTGTATTTTTCACATATATTAATGAATTAAATATCTCATTTTTACCAGAATTAAATACAATACATAAATCGGTATCATCATTTATATTCATTTTATTTACAGAACATAAACACTCACAATCTATATCCATATAAAAACCGCCCCATATATATAGAACCATTAACCTAACTAAATCACATTTATACCTATAATCACTAATAGTTTTGTAAATATCTAAATGATTAGGAAAATAATATGTAACAAATTCCAAGCTTCTTATGCTATTCCATTTTTCTAATTTAAAATTATTATTTAATTCTATAAATTTATTATAATTATCAACAATTCCTTGTGATATTTTATTATCATTATTTTTTAACCCATAAAAAATATGTAATTGTCTATTCATATTTATAATATAATATCTTATATAAATATTTATTTAAATAAATATTTATTTAAATTATTATATTATGAAAGATATTTGTGTAGTATTTTGCTGTAACGCTAATTATTTAGATAAATTTAAATCAACATATCATCAATTAATTAATAATGGTAAATATAATGGTGATGTATGTCTTATTGTTGGTGATGATTTAAAAAATATTGGTAAAGATGATTATATTATAAAAAATAATATAATTATAAAATATTTTAAAAATTTAGAAATATTAAGTAATACAACATTTTTACAACAACAAAAATCATTAATAAGACCAGGAACACATTGGTTTTTAAAACGATTTCAATATCATAAATTTTATTTATTTGATGTATTTTTTAAAAATTGGAATTATATTTGTTATATAGATTGTGGAATGACAATATACTCAGATATATCACCCATTTTAAATGAAAAACTAGCTAATAAATTATTAGCTAATCGTGATGGGGTAGACAATGAAAATGCAGGATGGTGTGTTCCAATAACACCGGGTCTAGGATTAAAATTAGGAGATCAATTTACAAAAACCGAACCGCTTTATAAAGAATTAGAAAAAAATTATATACTAAATAAAAGTTATTTTCAAACAACATTAATGTTATTTGATACTAGTATTATCAATAATGAAACTTTTAATAATTTATACTCTTTATTGCAAAAATATCCAATTAGTATAACAAATGATCAGGGAATTATTGCACTTTATTTTACTCAAATAAAGCCATGTTGGGAACAGTTAAGAAGAAAAAATAATACGATATATTTTTATGATTATGTTAGATGTATTAATTCTAAATATATAATGGTAAAAAACACATCAAATGATTGGTTAAATGTGGGATATAACGAATAATTATTTATTTAGATTATAAATATAAAAATCATCAGCGTTCTTAGAACCAAAAAACTTATAATTATTACTGACCAATAATTTGTAAATTTGACTTCGTCTGGGTTCAATAAAATTATGTTCTACACTAATAAATCCAAAATTATATTTTTCATAATCATTAGATTGCAATATTTCTAATTCAGTTCCTTCTGTGTCTAAAGACAAATAATCTATTAAGGGTGGTGCATTATTTTGGGTTAGTAGATCAACAAGTGATAATGTTTCAACATCTATCTGTGTTTCGTTTTTTAATACTTTATCTTTATGTTTGTCTAAATAATTTGTAATTCCAGATATACCATCTTCACTATGTTCTCCATATTTGTGTATTGAAAATTTTACTATTTCATTACTTTTATTAAAAATAGCCTTATTTATACAAATAGCATTACGATTTTTTTTTAATTGTTCAAATTTATATGGTATTACTTCTACACAAATTCCAGACCAATCATAATTTTTTTCAAGAGTATAACAATTTGATATTAAAATACCATCGCTAGCGCCTATTTCTAAAAAATACCCATCTCTTTTTTTATTATAATAATTTATTACAATTAAATCTTGTCCAAATTGAGAAAAACTTTCCATATATATTATATATTATTAATTCTTTAATAATATATAATAAATTATAAATTATATTCGTTGTATCATTCTATGTGGATACATTGGGGTATGTAATATATGTATCTCTTTATATTTACCAGTTTGTAAGTATACATCTACATATTTATTTATCCATGATGCGTTAGTATCATCTATAATTATTATTCCACCAAGTTTTATCAATTTATCCATATTCATCATATCATTCTTTATACATTCTTCAGAATGTCCTCCATCTACATGTATTAAATCATACGTTCCCAAACAATTCTTGTTTTTTTCTATCCATACGGGTATTGTTTCAATAGAATTACCTTCTATATATTCAAACGTTACATTTAAAAATTTACTTTTTATATAATCGATAGTTAAAGCAGTATAATCATGTTGTCCTATATCAAATATAGTAAATTCTATATCTTTATTTTCTGCACCTAACAACATTAATAATGCAGAATGTCCCGCGTTAAAACCAATTTCACAAACTCGTCTATTTATAGTACTACCGGACCAGTACAAATTTACTTGTTTATTTAATAGTGCAGATGATCTATTAAATGACAAATTTTCATAAAAACAATTACCCTCAAATGTTGGTCTATTTTTATTATCAATACCAATATTTTTCTTTACTATAATTTCTATATCTTTTATATATTTTTCTAAACTTATTTTAATTTTTTTATACTTTTCCAAAAATAAATTTTTATCCATTTATATAATTAATATATTAAAATTTTTTTTATATTTTAATTTTTTATACTTTTCCAAAAATTAATTCTTATCCATTTATATAATTAATATATTAAAAATTTTTTTTACCACACATTATATTATACCATTGTATATAAAAGTTATATTTTTCTTTAATTTTGTTTTGTATTAATTTTATATATTTTTCTTGTTCTTTAATATTTTCAAAATAATATTTAGTTTTTTCAAAATATTCTTTTGATTCTTCACAACATATATCTTTTATATCATTTCCAAAAATATCTATTGCTCCTAAATTATCACATATTCCAAATCTTCCAGACAAAAATACCGAATAAAATCTATCTTGAACACCTCGTTCAGCTTGCCAAGAAGGAGCATGAATTATTGGACATATTTTACATTCTGATAAAATTTTCTTCATATCATCATCACTAACCATTTTTGAATCTAAACCTCCAAATTTGTTAAATTCAAAGTGTTTTTCCAGTGGTAAAATATATTTATCCCATGCATCAACATTTCCTCTACCTATTTTTCCCCATTTACTTCCAACAAATCCTATTTTATTTTGTAAATTATTTAATTTTGGTTCAGAATTTATTATTTCTGTTAAACTAAATGGAGTACCACCCCATGATATCCAAAATATTCTATCCTTAATTTTTTCACAAATACGTTTTTTTTCTGGATATTCTTCAAATTTGGTTTTACAACCAAATCCATAAACATTATAACCTAAATCTATATATGTTTCCAACATTTTATAAGGAGTCCATTTCCAACTTTTATTCCAATTATCTGCATTATTCGTCCAATTTTCATTTGCATCATATTTACCCAATGAAGTTAATTTTTGGAAGATAATATCATGTTTATTTATTAACTTACCATCAATTAATTCTTTACATGTTGGTTCATTCCATGTGATAAATATTCTTTTTTCATCATTTCTTATTAATTTATTTATTTCTATCCATTCACATTTATAACCGATAGTTTTAAAAACATCAAAAAAACGATTCCATGGATAATAATTTGTATGATTATTTTTTGTATATCCTAATAATGTTATAATATAATCTTTATATTTTAAATTTTTATTTGAATCAAAACTTCTTATTAAATTATTATAATTTACATCATATTCATTATTATTATATATAAAATAATATCTGAATTGTTCATTAAAAATAAATAATTTATTTAAATCATAAGTATTATAATAATTATTGTTATTATAAATAAAATGATCAAATACTTTTTCATCAGAAAAATCTTTTGATAAATTATTTATGTTTCTATAAATACTAATATCAAAATTTAATATATCAAAAAAATTTTTATCCAATTTTATTTTATTATTATATAATATACGATTTTTTAAATATTTCCATATTAAATATTGTTTATGAGCTCCAACATATCCCGCATTAGACATTCTATGCAAAACAGCATATTTACTATTTTCTTCTGTAACAATTCTATTATCTATTTTATTTCTATAAAATTTTGAATATCCATCTTTAAACATTGAAAATCCTGTTATATATAATAGAGATGGATTTAAAGATAATATATCTATAATTGCAATTATTCCGGTATTCGGACGACACCCAATAGATTTTTCCATATCTAAATACATATCTTTTTTTACCGATGTTATTTTATCATTATATTTATTGGGAATTTTATTATATAAATCATTATTTCCCATACCAAATGTAGAATTATCAAAATTATATAATAATGGATATGCAAATACTATTAAGCTTATATCATTGTATAAATTATCTGTTATCATACCACCATCATCTTCGGATTGTGATACACAATGATATAATATATCTGTTCTACTACCGTAATTAATATAATCTTGAAGCAATCCATGACCTTTATTGCATCTAATAACAATATCATAACTATCTATATTACATCCAAAATTTTTTTTGTTTAAATAGGTAGCTGGTCCTACTAAAACTACTTTCTTATTATTAATAAGATTTTTCAATTTTATTCTATTGGTTTCCATATTATATAAATAAAATTAAAATATATATTTATATAAAAATTAGTTATATAAATATATTATTTAATAATAATAATATATGATTGATAATTTTGATCAACTTTATATTTGTCATTATACTCCTTTAACTGAACGTTTTGAGTATATGAATAATCAATGTAAAAAATATAATATACAAGAAAAATTATTATTTATAACAGAATATGACAGAGAAAATTTATCAGAAAATGATACTGTTTATTTTAATAAAAATAAATTAAAAATGTGTGAAATAAGTTTGTTTTTAAAACATATTAAAGCAATGAAAAATATTATAGATTCTAAAAAAGAATATGGAATTATTATGGAAGATGATGTTATTTTTAAAGACAATTTTATTAATAATTTCAATGAATTAACAAAAACTTTTCCAGAAACTTTTGATATTATTTATACCGGAGTTTTCCCATTTTACAAAGAATATAAAAACTATTCTAAGTGTGAAAATCCTATATTTAAATCTGATAATACTATAGGAAATCTTTGTAATATGGATAATATTACTGTATTTCCATGGACTGGAAATAATAAAGGAACTGATTTTTATATTATATCAAAAAAAGCATGTATTAAATTTATTTTATTTATTGAAAAAATAAAGAAAAATAAAAATAAAATAGAATCCCCCATAGATCACTTCATGGGATTATTTTTTTATAATAATGGAAATGTTTTCTGGAGTAACAAAGAAATTACATTACATGGATCATCATGTTATGCTACTCCTAATGGAATATTTAAAAATTCTATGGTAACAACTCGTGGCTATTAAAATATAAAGATAATCAGTAAATATAAATATTTAAATATTTAAATATAAAAATTTAAATTATAATATATATATATATTTATGTCTAATAATAATATAGAAATTTTTACAAATATTTATGAAAAAAATATTTGGGGACCAGATAGTAGCAAAGATTCTTCATATAAAGGAACTAGTGGTGATGGTTCAACAGTAAATTATAATAAAAATTCCTATATACCATTTATAAAACAATTTATTAATAAATATAACATTAAAAAAGTTATTGATCTAGGTTGTGGTGATTGGCAAAGTTCTTATTTAATTTACAACAATATTGATATCAATTATACTGGTTATGATGCTTACAAAAAAATATGTGATAATAATAAAAAAAACTATCCACAATATAATTTTATTCATATGGATTTTATAAAAGACAAAAATTTATTAGAAAATGGCGATTTATGTATAATAAAAGATGTTTTGCAACATTTGTGCAATAAAGATATAAATGAATTTTTAGAATATGTTACTAAAAATAATAAATATAAATATATAATAATAACAAATTGTTGTAAACAATTATATGATAATCAGGATATAATAAATGGCGATTGGAGACAATTAACTGCTAAATATAAACCATTAAATAATTTTAATCCTCAAATTTTAGGTTATTATAATACAAAAGAAATAAGTATAATTCAAAATAATTAATATATTAATAAAAAATTAATAAATATATAAAATCTTATTATTATATATTTATTATGACTTCTTGTTTAATATGTGGTTGTGTTAAAAATTGTGAAATATATTTAGATGATGTATTCAATAATATATCAAAAATTCAAGAATTATTTACTAAATCTAAAATTATTGTAAGTTTTGATGTTTCTAATGATTTTACATTAAAAAAACTTGTACAATTAAAAGAAAAATTTGATATTGATATTATAATAAATAAAGAACCATTAACTAATATTAGAACAGTTAATATCGAAAAAGCTAGAAACAAAATATTAAATAAAATTTATAATGAATATAATGAATATGATTATTTTATTATGATTGATATGGACGACGTTTCTAGCAAACCAATCAATATTAATATTTTAAAAGAAATTTTTGATGAAAAAAAAGTAAATATATGGGATGGTTTATCTTTTAATAATGACAATTATTATGATTTTTGGGCTTTAAATTTTAAAGATTTTCAATATTCTTGTTGGCATTCTAATAATAATGTAAAACTTATCAATTTAATGAATAGAGAATTCAAAGAAGAAATAAAAAATAAAGAATTTTTAGAATGTGAATCTGCATTTGGTGGTTTT
>Ga0213864_10000650_pt1 | contig 15620 bp, 5 predicted proteins | sample PICome_5_FD_160078 | JGI IMG/M metagenome (GOLD analysis project Ga0213864, IMG submission 160078) | Coastal seawater microbial communities near Pivers Island, North Carolina, United States - PICO247 | ecosystem: Environmental > Aquatic > Marine > Coastal | place: USA: North Carolina | collected... | reverse complement strand
AAGATGGCAAGTTAATTCTAACTGAACAACAGGCTGATCAATACATTGCGTTACAGGCAATATTGCAAGGCAAAGGCAAACTTGTAATTGTAGAGACCAATGAAGAGTTTGAAACTGAATCATCTGAAGAAGAGGGCATCTATTTAAAAAAAGAAGTTGATAATGTTACTGCAGTAGGGCGAGAAAAGTCTGCTGGTAAAGTTCGCTATGTAGCAAAGAGAGCTGGAAAAGAGCGTCATTATGCTATTGAAGTAGACACGGGTGTCAAACGTGTCCGAATTGGCTATTTGCCGCAAACAACAACTTTAGCTAAGCACGCTCGAATGATGCAAAGCTTAAGCACAGAGAATGTTGAGCGGCAAGCAGGATTAAAACTTTTAGAAAGCGATCAAACCCCGTTAGTAAGTATGCAAATGATGTATGCCATGATGCATGCATCTGGATTTAATGCTGTACAAGCTTTAGATCAATTGACTAGACTGCGTCAAACGCTTGATGCTAGAGATGGATCACCGTTAGAAGTCAAGTTGCATACGCCAAAAAAAGAAGACGGGTCTCCTGCTCCTGTGCAACGTGGAAGTCTGTTGCGGCCTGCAATAGGCTCTTCGTTAAAACTTAGTGATTTAGGTATTGAAAACCTTATTGAAGAGCATGGTATTGCAGTAATGGTTACCAATGATAAAGGAACCTATCTGCATAATTTAAAAACTGGAAGAAAAATGAGACAACAACCTTATCAAGATGGTAGGGTTGCATTAGATGATACTGGACGCAAACGAGATTTTGGTAATGGTGCTTTTTTTGTACCCATTCAAGCTAGTTCAGATCCCAATGATATTATATATGTACGAATCAACGATGTTACGCTAGGTCAGCTTGAAGGTCCAGCAGTTAATGACGCTATAGATGCGTTAGGCGATACAGATTTAAATCAACGCGCAGAGAAACTGCGTGAAGTGATGCCTGTACATATAGTCGACAATGGTGCAGTAGCCGATAGTAACCAATTAAAAGCTGAAAGGATCAAATTAAAAAACGGTGCAGTTGTAGCACCGGATCGTACATTCTTTATAAAGAATGGTCAAGTTATTGGCTCGCATAATACCAAAAATGGTCGTATTACAGCACTTAATAAGAACGTGGAAAGTGTAAAAGAACTGGTTGAACAAATGCCGTTTCGTGCGACGGTACGTAACGAGTCTATAAATTACACTTTAGATAATGAAGCTATAGCCAGTATGATACAGCAGGTGCCCTCTCCTGTTACTCCAATACTGGATTCTAATAATCAATTCTTAGGCTACAGACATCCTATTACTTCATTAGAACAGCCTGATCGCAAATTAATATTTCCTGACACACGTAATACAGAGGTGTCAGTACAAATAGATTTAGGTTCTGTTGCTGATCCTGATGTAGATGTTGTTGAACCTGATGCTCCTAAAGACAAAAAGACTGAAGACAAAAAAGAAGGTGTCCGTAAGACTAATGGTCGCAATCCTTTCTTAACTGTAGAACGTGCTGCAGAAAGTAAGCTAGACCGTCGCGCTACCGATACTGAGCAAAAGCAAGCTGAAGAATGGTTGTCTAAAAACCTTCCCCATGTTCCGTTTCGCCGTGTAAAAGGCATGATTGTCCGAGGTGGTACTACTGCCTATGGTATATGGGAGCAAGGTATGGTTAAGGTTAGCGACATGGCAGTCGTAGGTACCGAGTTCCACGAAGCATTCCATGCTGTGATGGATGCGTACTTACCTGCTAGCCGCAGAGATAAAATCTTAGCAGAAGCAAAAAAGAAGTATGGAGACTTATCTGCTATCGAGTTAGAGGAAAAGTTAGCTGAAGCATTTAGAGAGTATATGCTGTCCGGTGGAGCTAGCATGGCCGAAAAGTCAGGTATTCGCAGGTTCTTCGCTGAATTACTTGAACTGGTTAACGCTTTCTTTAACGGTGAGTTTAAAGCTCGGCGCTTGATGCAACAGATTAACAAGGGCAAGTTTGCATACAAACCTGATGCACGCACAGAAAACTTTATTACAAAGTTTATGTCAGTGCCTAGCTTCAGTGCTGTAGAGTTAAAAGAATTGTCTAAGGTTATGCCTCTAGCGTTAGACGAAACTCTTGAAACAGTTAACGCATACATTGCTGCTAAGATTGACAGTCAGAAAAAAGCGACAGAGTACTTGGATCAATATTATTCTAAACCGGAACAACAGGAGTTAAAACAAAAAGTACAAGAGATTGGCGATGCTATAATGCAACGCCGGCAAGAACAACCTGAAACGGATGGCGAAAGCAAGCCGTTGGGTAGAAAGGAAATTGCAAAGCTTGTGTTGGAAGCAGCATTGGCTGAAGATGGAGGTTTAGAAACCTTGTTCTTCTTCGCCAGCACACAAGCCACGCCTGAAATGCAGGAAAAAATGAATGCAGATATAGATCGCATTCGTTTAAATAGAGATGCGCTGGTTAGAGATATGCTACAGCGTAACGAGTTAGTAGATGCATTAATCGGTGCGTTAGAAGCTGATGTAGTTACCGGCAGTACTGATACCCAACAGTACGGTAACAAGTCTATGCAGGAAGTAAATCCTAAAGAAAAGATACCTGCTAGTGTACGCAACTTGATTGCTAGAACAATGGCCATGCCTACTGTGCTTAGTGAAGCGGTAACAGAGGCTATGGAGAAAAATGATCCTAACTTGCTGAAAGCTGCTGTGCTAAAGCATAGTAGCAATAATAAGTTCAACCAGTTTAGTCAGTTTGGACTGCCGATGATGTTAGACTTTAATCAAGTCTACCCGTATTTGTTGCATCACTTATCAGACGCTACAAGCTATGAAGATATGAAGCAGCGGTTAGAAAAATTAGGCAGAAATGGCAATCCAGATATGATCTTGTTGCTTGCCAAACTAGAAGATGATCGTACTCCTGACTTGCTGCGTAAACAATTTTATGTTGCATTTAAGCGTGCTAAAAGCGATGAGTTAAATGTAACTGTATCATATAAACTTTCAGAAGATCAGCGTAGTCGTAATAGAGTATCGAGTACGGATGCAGCGCGACCCATGCCTGCAGATGCAAACCTTGCAACGCACAACCGGCAGGTCATTAAGACTAAGATGGATGGCATGACTGAAGCGCAGCAAGATAAAGTTGTGTCAGACCTTCGCAAGTGGAGTGACGATCACGATTACACAGTAACATTTGATGATCGCAAACAATTGCTTGAGTTACTGAGTGCTGCAGGTTTTTCTACACGTACTCCAGGTGCAATAAATGTAGCTGTAATGAAACTGCCTGCATCTGAGTTAGCTGAATTAGCAACGCAGGTAGCAGATGCTATAGAAAGCCTACAAGTAAATGATCCTAAACGTGCATTTCAATATCTAAAAGCAGCTAGCCAAGCTGTGTTGCCTGCAGATTATTTATCTGTAACACTGGGATTCAAGAATGGCGAGAATACATCCGTGTATAGCCATATGCTGCCCTGTTATTTAACTGAAGAGCTAGACAGACTAAAAAGCAAAGCATATAGAGATCGTGTTCTGTCTCAAGATGTGCGACTTAAAGATTCATCTTGGCTCAAGATGTTAGATGGTACGAATGTGCATCCTATGTACATACGGTTTGGACACTACAATGGTAAACCATACACCAAACTTTCAACTGAAGAAAGAATGGTGTATGATTTAGAAATCATGTTTGGCCGCACTTTTAGAAAAAATGTAGCCGACCGTGTAAGCTATGTACCTATACCCGTTCCGTCAGATGCAGATAATAGTATGTTGGTACGGAGCGTTTGGTTTAGTATGACGCAGGCTCAAAAAGATCGAGCTTTACAACGCATTCTTGATAACGATAAAAGCCCACAGTACAAAGGCAAGACTGTCGAAGATTTAAAAAAACAATTTGTATCAGAAGGCAATGAGTTTATGATTCGGGGCGGCGAAAAAGTACAGAAAGCATTACAAGCAATTGCAGATAGAAGAAACGCGAATAAAAAAAACGAAAGCGAAAAAGTTACTCCGGAACAAATAGCGGCTGAGTTAAAGGCTGCACAATTTGAATCAAATTGGAATACTGCACATTGGATAGGAGGCGCTGTAGAAGAGTTTGATAACGAAAGCACGGTTCAAATGCAGAAACGTTTCAAACAAATATTATCTCCTGGAACTCCTAGTGCATTAAGCGGTGAAAACTTTAAGAGCATCACGTTTGTCGATCCAATCAAATCATATCCAGAGGGTGATCCGCGAAGAGAAAAGTTTGGTGACATACAACGAGCTGATGCTCAAACGTATGTTACGCTAGACCACTACCGTAATGTTATGCAAGCACACGGTAAGCTTACTCCAGCAATGGATGCAGCTATAACTAAAGCGCAAAACAGGCAACCACTAAACCGAGGAGAGCGTGCATTACTCCGTCCGTACAAGCCTTTCTATTATGGTCGTGTAAACCAAAATGGTCAGCGTGTAGGCGTGCAGATTAAAAACTCATTGTTTCCATTAATACCATTAGATACGGAGGGAACAGAGTTAGACAATCTGCGTAAGTTTATGGAAGATAAGAAAATAGCTCAAGCTCAACCCAAGACTGCGCAGAAGGTAGGTCGCCCTGAAAACTTGGCTGTCTTATGGACTAGTGATAACAAGTGGGCAGAACCTGCAAATTGGGAGCAAAGCGTTCAAGAACTTCCGATGGATCATTATCGTCAGCAAGTGCAGATTAATGATCACATGATGCATGAAGATACTATTGGTTGGGGTACTCAGATTAGTAAAATAATCATGGGTGGTTTAGCTGGTACTAAAGAAGTAGAACAGTTACTGCACAAGGAAGATGAGTTAATTAAGAATCAAAGGAAAGCAATACTCAGTAAGTATTTTGATGAAAACGGGCCTAACGAACAAGCTTTAAGAAAGCTATTGCAGGATGAAATGGGAAATAGTGCATCCCGTGCTTTCCGTGAGTTTCTTGAAGATGTAGAACATGGGCGTGATGCTTTAAGTAATCCTCACTTTAAAGGTCAAGTTGCGCAACAGCTTATTACAATATTCCAAAAGAAGCACAAGCACTTGCAGGTTCCTGGTGGTACACAAGTGCAAGTATCTGACCTGGGACGCGATAATGGTATCGATGGCGATCTAAAAGGTATGCGCGTGGAAAATGGTAAGGTATTGCCAGCTCAAGTTATTACCTCTCGCAACTTCTTACCTAAAAAGTATCGCAATATGAGCATCGAGGAAATACGTAAAGTAGATCCTGAAGCCTTGCAGATGATCGTTTATCGTATTCCTGGTGAGGGCAAAAACTCTATGGCTGTAGTAGAGGTTGTGCAGTTTTTGGAGCCAGGTCAAGACGGTATGATTGTTCCCGCTGACTTTGTTGCACAGATGGGATCAGACTTTGACGTAGATAAACTTTTCATCAATTGGAAAAGCACGCGCTCTGGTAAAAATGCTGAAATCTGGAATGAGTATTTCGACATAATGAAAGGAATTCTTATGACTCCAGAAGTATTTACACAAGAAGTGCAACACAAACAAGGGTTTGAAACCTTAGAAAAAATTGCTAGCGATTTAAAAGCTACAGCACCTAGCCGTCAAATGCGTGTTATGGATGGCACAATTGATAGCTATTTAGCTGACAACCCATATAGTGGATTGAGCCAACTACAGTTATGGGAGGACAACATGGCTGGCGTCAGCTTAAAAGGTATAGCAGCTAAGGCTAATACCTTCTGGTTGAATGTAGAGCGGTTTGGTTTTAACATCAAGTTTGAAACCGAGCTTGAAGGTATATCAGAATTAGATCCTTCAAAAGTAACATTAGAAACCAGGCGGTTAACTGCCCAAGGTGTAGCTGCAGCTATGGACGGGGCTAAAAACCCTGTGTATGGTTACTTAGGGTTGAATGAAAAGAACTGGGAGATTTTCCATGACTTGTATATGCTTGGCATGGATTTAAAACGAGCTATTGAAGTTGCGTCTAACCCAGCTGTAATAGCTCGATTAAACTTTAATGAAGACTATAAAGCCTTAGATCCTGAACAAAAGAAACGGGATGAATCTGCACTAGCTGTATTTGATGCGTATCAAGATGAGTGGGGACCTACGCTCGCTCCTTTAAAAAAGCTTGCTCGAGTAGCTGAGTCTAAGCTCATTGATATGGCATCACAAATCAATCCAGTAATGCTTGGTGGAGTGCTTTCAGATAGACTTGATAGTATAGGACATAATCAAGGTGCAGAAAAAACACCATCTGAAGTTCCGGTATTATCTGCACACTTAGAATTAACTGAAACAGTTCAGCAAGTTATGGAGTCTATAGGTGTAGACTTTTTCAGTATTAGAGATGCTGGTGGCTTGGAATTTGGTGCGTGGCTTAGAGGTCAATCGTTTATGGCAGCTGAACAGTTTTTAGGCGGTAGAAAAAAGGAGTATGTCCGTATGGGTAAGCTAACGGTAGAAGAAGGAACTCGAAAAGCTGCAGTCCCTGGTGATTACTCTAATTGGAATATGGGTGACTTCTTTAGCTTTTTCACTACGCCAGAAGGTCAAGAAATTTTAGCTAATGATCCTGACTTAGCTAGAGTCATGAGCCACCTCATGCAAAGTGACGATTACAGCAAACTTAATACTGCATTTAGACCAGAGAAGTTTATTAATGTTCGCATTACTGGATTAACAGATCCAGAAGTAGCTGAAGATTTTACTGATGCTTGGGATGCGCTGTACGATGATGACAAACATCCTATTGCTGCAGCATTAAGTGATGCTCTTGTGGAGTATGAAGCTGAACGTAGTGGTTGGCGCTATGGTACAGATACGTTGACTCAACATATGCCTTATCGCGTTGCTAAGAAAATAGAATCCCCGGACAGAGATCAGTTTGGTAATATAGCTCGTGTGGTTGAAGCCTTGAATCCAAACATACCTGTAGTCTTAAGTATAAAAGATGCATTAAAAGGTACTCGTCCTAAAAGGTATGAGGGAAGGGTGTATATATCGCGATACAATGCGGCTGAAGGTACCATGGAACGTGGCTATGTCACAGTTACAGGTACTGGAAAAGGATTTAAAGGCACTAAATCTATTAATGAATTAAATGCTGAATTATCTGGAACCATTGAAAAAATAAAAGCTGAGAGACGGAAGAAGTTTAAGACATCTGAGCAAAGGAGTGCGCAAGGTGTCGAATCAAATTTTAGCACTAGAAAAGCACATTTAGAAGGTGTTTTTGCATCGGCTGGTATTCACATCACTGTTGAAAGAGACAGCTCATTAACGGGTGCCGGTGAGGTAAAGTGGGATGGTGAGCGTGGTGTAATCAAAGTCAACCCGGATCGTATGGGTGGCGATACGTTGATACACGAGTTTGCACACGTGTATGTAGAGCTGTTAGGTTATGAGCACCCGCTAGTACAGCAAGCAATTAAAGAGTTGCGAGGCACTGCATTGTACAGTGAAATTGAGGCAATGTATCCAGACTTAAGTCAGCGAGATTTAGATCTTGAAGTCTTGGTTACAGCCATGGGTCGTAAGGGTGATACCATCTTTGAATCAGCTAAAGAACAGTCACGATTCCGTACGATAGTCAATCGGATCATACGAGCTATTGGTAAAGTATTAGGCGTGCAACAAGACACTGCACAGTTGCTGGCTGAAAACATGATCCAGGGAGTAAACCTGAAAGCACATGATGTGCAACAGTTTAAAGCTGAGCAGCGCATAAGCAAACGAGTAAATGAAACGCGTTTGCAAGAAGAGGTGTTACGTGAACTGGGTGAGCGTACGCGTGAAATGCGCGAACTGGGTATGACCAGTGCTGAAGAAACTCAACTTATGAATGAGATAGTTGAGGGTCGTAGAAACTTGGCAGGCAAAAACCCTGAGTCTGATAAAGCAGGTGTGCTAGAATCTTTAACTGACTTTGCAGATACCGTTCTTCAAAGGACTAATGCATTTTTAGATCAAGGCACTGAGCGGATAAATAGCACGCGCAATGTTGCAGAGTTTACCGAAGGTGATCGACAAATGTTTAATCAAATGCGTCAGCTAGGTCAAACATTAAGCACGTTGGATCAGGCAGTAAACAACTTTGAAGAAACGATGCCTGGCGAATCGGTCACGCAGTTTAAAGAATTAAAAGACCGTATACCTCAGGTTTTAAGAAACCTTCGAGAGTTAGAACGTAATGCAGTTAGTAATAAACTGAAAGCGCAAAGCGCGAACATGGAGATCAGAGAAATTGAAGCCAATCTCTTTGACCTTGCTGGTAATGTCGAACTGTCCAAATACATGCAGGACAGTAGTGTTGCTACACAGCTGCTTCAAGGGTTAGGTGAACAAGGTCCTGTAGTTCTTCAGTTGTTGAAGAAACAAATCGATCGTGTTGTAGAAGGCACGGCTATGGAAGCGCGTAATGCAAAAGCTGAAGTAGACGCTATACTAGATGAGCTTGGTGATACGCCTATCGAAAGTTTATTAGACAGTACAGGTAAAGCTTTTGTTAGTCCAATAAGTGATACGTACTGGAGCAAACGTGCAGAAGCTCAGACTGCTGGAGTAGATATGCGCTTGTGGGATGCAGAGAACAATCATATGCCATATACGGCAGAGTATTACCAGTGGTTGTACAGTGCTGAGAACCAAGAGATTAAAATCTTACGAGGTAAGTTAAATCGTTTAGAAGAGATTAAAGCTAAACGAGGTTTGACGGAAGAAGAGAAAGGTCAAGAACAAGTTTGGAAACGTGATCTGGAAGACTTACGCGTGCATAATAACCAATGGAATAAGTTTAATGAGCACGATGTTGATGTTGAAGGTTACCGTGCAGCACGTGCCAAAGCTCAAAAAGAAGGGCGGCTTGAAGAATTTGATAAAGAGCACCCGTTTGTAACACGGTTTTCAAAACCGTACCCTGCTTTAGGTAATCCATATCACAAGGGCTTTAAGGTTCGCGACAAATACAAGAACCCAGACTGGAAAGAAGGAGATACCGAACGCCCGTTAAGTAAATACGATAACCCGGAGTATGAAAATCTAACGGATAAACAGCGTAAGGCTATCGAAGGGTTGCAGTCTATTATGGGACGTTACTTACCTAAGGATAGTTCTTTCATGCAGCAGAATCTCATACCTCAAACTTTAGAGCCTAAGAGTAAAGGGTTTAAAGAAACGTTGAATGACTATATCAAAGTTGAAGGCGAAGAACAAAAAGCTAGACTTGATGCTGACGGCAGGTTTGTACCTGTAAGAAGGCAGCTTGCAATCTTGCGTCGCCGTAAGGCAGATGAAAACGTGAGTACTAACCTTAGGGAAAGTATGTACGAGTTTATCGATCAGGTAAGTGCAGAACAAGCTAAAAACACATTGACTGCTGTAATGCTGGCTACTAGAGATCAGTTGGCTAACTCTGACTTGTTAGCACGGAAGGGAATAGATATTACAGGATCAGGTAAGCAAACAACAACAGGGCCTGCAATGACACGGGGTGAAAGATCCAATGCTATTAAAGTATTAGATCATGTACTTGAAGGTTACTTAGGTCGCGGGTGGACGGACCAGAGTAAAAATGACAAGATGGTCAAGCGGTTCTTAAAATACACATCTTTCATGGGTATCGGCTTAAACCCATCGGCTTGGGTTAATAACGTGCTGTATGGATCATTACAGCAACGGTTAGAAACTATGGGCGGTGCGCAGTGGACGCGTAAACAAATGCGCGAAGCACGTAAGCAAGTCAATATGGGTATACTTGATCTTGCTCGCGCACGTAAAAAAGGATCTAATCCTACGAGTAAGGTTGCTGCGTTAATTAGCTTCTTTGATGTTACTATGGATCAACGCGAGTTACCTGATGGTGTAGATACCTTGGGTAAACTTTTAGATAAAGCATATGCTGGGCAGACGTATGGTGAGCTTGTAATGCAAAGTCAAGTTATGCTTGCACTGCTTAAGAATACCAAAGTCATACTTGCTGACGGTACTGAAACAGATTTAGAAACGGCATTAGAATGGACTGGTGGTAAGAACTTGAACATTCCTAAAGGCGCCAAGATTGTCAAAGCTGATGGACTTGAGGTGCCGCTTACTCTTCAAGAGTTAGGTGTACTCAAGTCTAAAGCACGTGGTATACTTCAACGTATACATGGTGCCTACAACTCTGAAGATATAGGTATGTGGCACCGTAAGACTATTGGTCAAGTTGTGTATCAATTCCGTAAGTGGGTTCCGCAAGCTGTCAAACGTCGCTTTGGTAAAGACTCGTTTAATGAAATACGAGAAGAACAAGAGATCGGATACTACAATGCCTTATTTAAAGAAGTAATCTTTGGTGCATACAAAGACGGTAAGTTGTTTAGGTTGTTGACATACTATAATGAGATGTCAGACAAACCACACATTCAGACAGCGGCTAGAAAAGCTATGATTGAGTTAAGCGCAGCTGCAGCACTGGGTGCAATGGCAACCTTATTAGGTGCACTTGTAGAAATTGATCCAGATGATGATGACGAATTCGTCTTACTAAATGATGAATTCTATAAAGCCAAGCTTCTGTATCATACAGATAGGCTCTTTATGGAAATGGCACAGTATACTCCTCCTGGAATATTTGACTTTGCAACTAAGCTAGGTAAAGACCCTGCTGCTGCATGGAGGACATCTATGTTAATGCTTAAGATCGCGCAAGAAGCTACTTATACCGCGTTTAAGTTTGAGTTCCGCGAGTTTGAAGGTGGTCGTAACTATGGTGATAAGCGTTTGCCTATATATCTCAGTAGGTTACTGCCTTTTTGGAAGCAGATACAGCGTACGCGTGATACTGTCAATAGCTATGAAGCATACAAATTGGTATCCTACAATTGATTTATTAGGATATCTAAATAATGCTTAGCTTTGAGCAGATCTTGCATGCCATTCTTGCGCTTGTAACGGGTAACATACTTAATGATGTTACCTTCTACAAAGCCTAAATCATTCGCTAGAATGAAATCAATAGGAGGTATGGGGAGGTCGTAATGATCTCCCCCTATCTGCTTAGTCTTCTTCTTCTCCATACCAGATTTGTATCTGTTGCAGGTGGGAGTAATCCAAGTTGAGCATATTGTTTATTCCCTTGTTACAGTTCTTGTATGTATCAAGGTTTTTTGCGTGTGCCGCTTTTGCATGCTCTACTGACCTAGCTGTGTAAACAGTCTTATTATCAGGACTATAAGTGACTTTATCTCTAGTAGATTCTATCTCTTTAGCATAGTCTAAAGTCGCCAGTGCGTTCGCACGAGCAAGATTCAAATGGCTGTACTTAGTTTCCGCTATCTCCTTAATGCGCACTTGCCTACGCTTAGCTCGATCTTCTCGAGCTAAATTCCATAGCTTCCAGTATAAGCGTTCGCCATCTGAATCCTGCTTGACGATGAGTTGGTCTGGGGGCACAAGCAAAGCATCACAAATTAATTTTTGTACCCTTTCCAACTCAATATTGTAATCTCCTTTCCAATCTATTGAGTCGATTATTTTATCGAACCATGATTTCATAACCAGAAAATCTCTTCCTTATCTGTCTCCAATTCATTTAACCATCTATTGGTTTTGAAGTGGTGGTTTAATCTGTATAGTAGATCTGATATTTCTGCATGTCCTGCAGAAATTGTTTCATCTGTAACACCATAGATTCCAACCCTGTTTTGTCCTTTAGTTTCTACCGCACAAATCAGTGGGTTTTCTGGTGCATATCCTTCGTAGCCTTGTTGTTGTAAGTATTTCTCTGCTGCCCAATTGTAGAATGCTACTTGACGAGCATAGCGATACTTGTCAAACGATTCATGAAACTGACCTAATGTTTTAGCCGTAGTTTTTAAATCAATTACTCTGTATGTTTTGTATTTCTCACTTACGTACAGTCGATCAATCTTTGCTTTAAACGGAAATGCAAACAACGGCTCTTCCCAATGCACCTCTAACTCATTGTAAAAGGTGCCATCAGCGTCAGTCATATTGATCAAATACTTGACAGCTTGAGGGCTACTATGTATTGATTCAAGACAACGTTTCAATAAATCGCATTGATCTTGCGTAATGATAAATGTATCAGTATTGCGTAACAGGTTCCAATACGAGTTGCCTTGACTCATGACTTTGCCTATACGCGTCTCATCTTTCCATGTACTACCGTAAGAGTGGTTGTTGCATGCGCCAATAATCGCGTAGACATAGTCTTCTAAAGGGCCAATACGCTCTGCTTCACCAGTAACTACATTAGCCAAGTCAGTAGATGCTTTAATTCCATCGTACATACCCTTTAAGATGTCTCGAATCTTGTCGGGTGTATTGGTTTTATCTACTTCATAGTGACAAAGATGTGGTTCTAACACTGCTAAGTGTAGCAGGTTGCCAAATTCTAAGCTGCTGGTACGTAAAGGTTCTGCTTTCTTGTCCCAGTGCTCTTTGAATTTAAAAGGAGAACCACCTTCTCTAGGATTTATGTGTTTAAGAGAGCTATTGCTTACTCCTTGCACATCGTAATATGGATCATATACTAACATTACCTAGTATGTACTTTATAGCTTCTGTGATATAGATCAGACAAATTGTTTTGCTTAATCCTAGTGTAGTAGGTAGATACTGTGTTGTCAAACCAGTCTTTATCTCCCTTGATCTTAGCAGTTAGCAATCTCTTTGTATGTGCTTTATCAAAATCATCGTAACGCGCCAAATTTAATGCAAAAAATTCTTTGTATGCTTGGCGGTCAAAAATGCTATCGAGATACTGCGAACCAGGCACAGTATTGATTAGTAATTTAGGTATGTGTCCGCACTCATTTAAAAGGTGTATGTAACCAACACGCTCTGGAGAATGCTTAACGGATAAGGCGTGCTTAAACTTCTTGACGTTATGTACGACAGAAGAGTGATCACGTTTAAATATCTCTCCTATTCTTTTGTATGTGTAGTTATCTACCATACGTAAATAGAAGTATATCATAGATCTAGCCTCGACAAACATCATACGTCGGTCGGGCGGGTTTTTCAACTCTTCTACAGTTATGCCATACAAGTCAGCAACAATCATTTGTGCTGCTTCGGCTCTTAATTCTTTGGTGCTAGGCATCCATCCTGGTATTAATTTCACTGCAGTAAAGGCTTGTTTTTGTGGATCAAGTCCAGCAAATATGTAAGGGTGCATAATAAAATAAATTAAGGGGGCAGGCTTTTACACCTGCCCCCTCGCCATCAAATGGTAACCATCAACCGCTCGGCTATTATCTGCCGAACACCTGTAGTTACACTCTGTTCTTCAGCAACGTGCGTGATTTCTTCGAGCATCTTTTCAAGCTCGCGTTCTTCCCACGTCTTATAGTCAATCTCGAAATAGGGCGTACGAATTTGAACACCGTTATTGAGGTCGACCATACCATAGGCGTAGTATTCACATACGCGCATCTTCATGAAGCTGTAGTCCTTAGGAACTGCAACAACATTCATAGGATTAACTAAGCATGCAATGTAAGCGGCATTGCTACCACCATAGTTTTCTACGTACTGTGGCGTACCAATGTGCAAACCACGACTGCATGCATGGTTGGGATCGTTGTCACACTCTTCGCGAGGCATGCTTACTGTACCGCCAAGACGGACATGAGTAGTGCCGCTGTAGAAGTCGGTAAACTCAGGAGCTTCAACAAGTCCATTGTTTTGCTCTTCAAACATCTCCTGTAAGTTGCCTAAGACATTTTCAGGAGCAATGAAGTTTCCATTGTCGTCGGTAAGCACATCAGTGCGAACTGCCTTAAGCTGACCACCATCTGGATCTTTTACTGCGGTATAGTCAGCAGGATTAGCACCTTCTGCTTTGAGCATCAAGTACTCTTTAGGCACAAAGTTGGTAACAGCGCTGTACGTGCTGTTAGTTTGTTTGCACGCACGGTAACCAATGAAGTAACCGTTGTCAGTAATAGGAAAGTCATAGTGCTCCATAAACTTGAACAAATCCTTGCGGACATGCTCATCAGGGTTGAGCAATAACAACTTCCAAAAGTTGACAAGCGGGGTAATACTCTTGCCATCGTCAAGCTGTCTCTTCATTCTTGCCAGAAGCTCCTCTGGAATAGAATGTGATTCATAGCCCTTCAAGTAGAAGGTGCCATTCTTGCGGGTAAGCAAATCGTCCATACTCAATGCAACCCCGGTATCGAGGTCAGCAATGAGAGACTGAACATTAACCTCAGTCGGATTGATCGAGGTAGATTGTGCACGCTGATAGAATCCGGCTGCGTCTGCAGAGTCGCTGAATTCCTTCTGGTACATAACATCGTTGATGATGGCGTGCACCACATTGTCGTGGCGCAAAACGTGAACAGTAGCTGGATTAGCCATGTTACTTAGGGTTTAAAAGGTTAGATAAAAACTGAGCGGTGATCTCATTACTAGGACCGTGATGGTCAAGCGATTGATACACCATTTCTGTACATGTACTTCTCTTCATAATCTTACGAATATTTCTAGCAATAGCTTCAACTTTCTTCTTAGAATAACTAACACCGTTAACCACAATGACTTCTGCTTCTGGCAGATACTTGTAGTTTAAGTCGTAGAATCTTACATCTTTGTGTGTTCTCTTCTTTACTAGTGGTGGCATGCAGTGATGCCCTGCACCTACCATAAGACGATAAATAGCTCTGTCTATTCCGGTAGACATATCGCCCATCATCTGATTAATACGTCTTTCAATAGCCTGTCGTTCTCGTCTGTTGTAGATCTCTCGCATATGGTCTTCTGTCCATACGTGCGCACCGATCTTCTGTAACCGTTTAAAGTTGCCTTCTGATACAATAACAATCTTAACGGGTTGGGTATATTCTTGCTCGAATTGGTAGTTTTTAGCTACTTTATTCTGGACAATAACTACACCTTTCTTGGTTAGATCAGCAATCTTCATTTCTGCCCGTCTGTTAGAACCGCAAGGAGCAACTACTTTTACAGGCATCATCTCTTTAAGCATGTCTTTAGTCCACTTAGTAGCGGGTAGCTTACGTGCTTTCATTGCTTCTTTACGCCGGTCAAGCCAGTCTTGAGGCGGTTGTACATCTCGATACTTCTTACACTTAGTCTTGAACCATTCGTTCATTGACTCGACAGTAAATTCTACTGCTTGTTCAACTACTTGATTGGCTTCTTCTTCAGACATAGCAGATAAGTCTCTCTTGAATATGTCGCGTACTAGATGTTCAGTATTAGGACTAATACTAACTACTACTGCACCTGCGTTATGGCCTTCATCAATCTCAGCATAATACTCCTTCCATACACCGGAAAGACTCTGTCCGCTGGGCTTGATAATAGCGTCATAGTTTTCGTAGCCATCCTGCCGAATTACATCTCTTACTAGTGCAATAGGGTTAGGGCTACGCCACTTGCCACTCTTACGATGATACCTAGCTGATACAGTCATGTGCTGATTGATCAACTGGTTAAATCGATATGCGTCAAATTGATTTGGCCAGCCATCTCCTACAATTGGCACACTGAAGTAGTTATCCATTTGCGATGAGCTCGCACCTATTGCAACTTCAATACTGCTACCTGGATATACAACCCGACGCTTTTTCTTCATTG
>Ga0213864_10000649_pt1 | contig 15634 bp, 33 predicted proteins | sample PICome_5_FD_160078 | JGI IMG/M metagenome (GOLD analysis project Ga0213864, IMG submission 160078) | Coastal seawater microbial communities near Pivers Island, North Carolina, United States - PICO247 | ecosystem: Environmental > Aquatic > Marine > Coastal | place: USA: North Carolina... | reverse complement strand
TATAATCTTTGTTAATCTCTTCTATTTCTTCTTCTGTTGCTTCAACCCATTTACCATCGTGTTTTACTTTGCATCCGTAAAGACATCCATCTCCCTCTTCAAAGCCGCAATCTAAATCTAAATCTTTGATTTCTCTTTCCCCCGATTTAAACTCAAAAATCATATCGTAACTCATTTTTCTAGGTGTTTTAATATTATTTCTCTATCTTTGTCTGATATATTTGACTCGACAAGCTGTTCAAGATATTCTTTAGGTATATAATCGCACGGAGTAAATGCATATTTGCCCAATGCGAGGGTGAACTTCTCAGAATTTCCAATAACCAAGTGTTCTATGTTTGCCATTTATTCGGGGAAGTGATATCTTGGATCTGTTGTTTCTTTAATTAAGGTGTTAATATCTATATCTGGTGCTGGGGGAATGTAATTAGATGGCTCGTAATGGCGATCATATGATGTGTAAATCTCTCCTTCACAAGGATATTGTTCGTTTGGTGAGCCACAACCAACTAAAAACAAAGCTGTTATTAAGATAGCCATTATCACAGCCCAAACGTATGTTATTTTTTTTAGTGTTTTATTCATGATTCCAATTCTTTCTTGAGTTTCGTAACTATAGTATCTTTATTTGCTGCATCTTCTGGAGACATATTATAGTCAGCATAACCACGACTAAAACCTCGCCATTCAATGCGATCAAGAGCATCTTTGGGTGTTGTGTGAACTGTTCGCTCGTAATGATCTGGATCTGATTCACAACAAACAGAAACAATCATAGGATCTGGCATTCCGTAAAGAATATCATCATTATCTTCAAGCCATTCTTCCAATTCTTCTTGGTTCATCTCAAGAAGCTCTGGATACATTTCTTCTTCCGCAATCTTCTCTAGGTCAAGCTTGTAAAGTTTACCGTAAGAAGATCGGACGCATTCCCATTTTTCTATATATATGTTTTTCATTTTTGTTCTTTTATTTGTTTTAATTGATCTCCGTGAATAGGACAGTTACCGTTATAAACAAACACACCTTCCATACCCATATATCCTTCACCATAGTTATTATCCATGACGGGGCATATGCATCCCATTTCGATTGCTTCTTCTGTTCCTGGGTCTGGTATTTTATCACTCATCAGCAAATTCCTTCTCTATATAGTGCCATACGTGTTGTGTGTTGTTATAAACATAATCAAAAACACAATCCTTCATCTTTGCATTGTCGTCAATGCAAAGTTCGTCAAGCAAATCGTTCCAAAGCTCATCTTGTTGATTAGATAACTCTTCAACAGCTTCTTTTGTATCTTGTATTAATAATAGTTTTTTATTCATTTTCTTCCTGTTGACTTATAATATAAACCATTAAGTATGTCATGGCTTCTATTTTCTTGTTTGTGTCCAATGCCACGATTACAGCAAAGGCAAAGCATAAAGATAATACTATATTGATAAATATTTGTGTTTTGGATTCCATGTTATCTCAAATGCGGTTCAAATAATCTCCACCTGTCACTACTAATTTTAACCTTTCCTGTATTTATGTCAAGCAAAACATCCTCGACTTCTTTAAATGAATTATAAATATATTTATGAGGGAACATTCCCATTACCCAGAATGGTGTTTTCTTTTTACCCCCTTCGATGACAATGAATGTAGGCTTCTTGCAGCGACACGCCCAACTTAATTCTTCCATTGTCCCGAATGTAGGAACTTCGGGGTCAAGATAACAAATAATGAAGTCAGCCCTGTCCACCATGCTTAAATCAAATGAGCGAACTTGTTTCATGTGTTCGGCTACTTTATCAAAACCTTTCTCGTAATTAAAAAGATAATCGTCGCCAATGTCCATTAGCTTGACTAATTTATTGTGGGTTTCTTCGTCCTCGTCTGGCGCATTAATAAAAGGTTTTTTATATGGATCAAAGATAGTGACATTCATATCACGAAGCGTGTCTGAAATATCATCACGCCACTTTCTACCCTCGGCATATTGCATCGGACCGATTAAATAGGTTTTGGTTTTTGCTAATACATTCATGTCCATAATCTATTGTAATGTTTAACGATAGTATACATACATTCCTTATCTTTGTCAAGCTTTAAGTTTTCTAGTCTGGTTACTTCTTTATATGCATCACTTCTTTCTTTTGATACTGTAAGCTCGTAATATCCTTCTTCTGTTTCACTTTTTTCAAACAATTCTTCAAAATCTACTAAAGGTGGATATGCTGCTTCAATTTGTTTCTCTAGTTCGAAACGACCAGTTTTAATCCAATCATATGCATCAAGCAATTCTTTATCTACTAAATTAATATTATCAACATAATCCTGGGTTACTGAACCATCTTTAAGTTCTTTAGCCCAATCATAACCAAAATCATGTACGAAACCTTGTTTTCTTTCTACTTCGACATAATGTTCAAGACATTTAAACAACAAACGAGGGATCAACTCAACTTTATCGCAGAATGTATCTGGTATAACTTCAGTAAGCCACTCTTGTTTTGGATTAAGAAAGCATTGAACTCTATATTTAAAGTCCCACCAAAAATGTGAATTAAATAATAGTTTTAATTTCATGTTATGGTGTGTTTTTCCAAATCTTATTCTCTACATCTAAATCAGAACTTTTAAGCATACAATAATTATAAGCCCTATAAAGAAAAAAGAAACAGTTAAATCTCATAAGTAAGGATAAAAAATCCCCAATATAATATAAAATATATGCCGCGATTAACTTCATTCTTCCTTATCTTCCCAAGTTACTTCTGCTTTAGGTTTTTCTCTAGGAGGGAAAACCGCACTCATAACAGATTCCATTTCTAATTCTAGTTTGTCAATTCTCTTAGCTTGTTTATCAATATACATGCCAGTAAAAACCATGAACCAACAAAGAGCGCCAATACTCAAGAGAGTAACAACAAAACTCCAATCTGTTTTCATGCTATTGACCGTTATAAAATTGATTTACAAAGTATACTGCCACAGCAATAAAGAACAGTGCAATACAAAGAAAAGTAAAGAATCCCGCCAAAGTAGCTGAGTTAGTCTTTTCTGTTTCTGGAATTTGTATCTCCTCGCCCTCGGTTAAATCATTAGCAAAAGCATGTAAGCCATTGTTTTCATCTTCGATTTCTTGAAGAATATGCCACAATTCAACTTGTGTTTGTGGATTTGCCCATCTAATCTGACCAGTTTTAGGAGAAACGACCACAGAACTAAAGTCCTCAAGCCAATCTTTGACTTCGTCCACGGTGTAAGTGAATTTTAATTCTTTTACTGGCTCTGGTGGAGCATTTTTAGCTTCAATTAGCGCATTAAAATCCTCTTCAGAAATATTTTTCCCATCAATGAACCATTTCTTTTGACCATTTGGAAAGATGATAGCTGGACCATCTTCACGATGACGCTTACCATCAATCCACCATTCTTGAGTGCCATCTGCCATTAAGACAGCTGGACCGTTTTCTTTATGAAGATTGTCGCCAAGATACCATTCGGTCTTGTTTTCATCTTCTCTTACTGTATATTCCATATTTTTGTTTTTGTTGTTATTGAACTGTTTTTCGGGTCATGTGACCTGTTATTCGGGTCGTGATCCTTTTACTATATTTGATTCATAAACTCGACCCTTGAATTCAAAAGCCATAATGTCATTACCAAATAAATCTTCTGAAATATCCACAAAACTAACCTGTGATTGGTTTACCCAGCCATGTTCGCCAGCATGAACCCAGCAATCTGGCTTGTCCTCAACATACTCAACCGCATCTTCATCGGTTATCTGCATGATGTTTTCTCCGTTATCGTACATATTCATTACCCACTTCATCTTGATTTTAAGTCTTTTATCTCTTTTGTCAATACATCAATTGCGTCATTGAAGTTTTTAATCAGAGTATTATAATCATCAATCAAAGTCCAGAAGTTTTCTTCTGTCAACTCTGGAACCTCTTGTTCGACACCATTTATGTCAATTTTTTGAGTTTTTGGGAATTCCCACCAACCTAGGTTGCGCTTTTTTTTGATATTCATGGTTTAATAATGTAACATTTTTGCTTTTACCTTATCAATAATTTCCAACCTCTCGTCATCATCAATCAATCCAAAGTCGTGAAATGCTGTCTCAAGCTCTATCGCAAGCATCATTGAATCATCTACTGGCAATGGTATTTCAGCAAGTTCATGCTCGTTTTCGATTATTAATTTCGCTGTCATGTCTAAATGTTACGATATATTAGGGATGGTGTCAACAATTATTTTGCATCTTCCCAGCTTTCTATTACTTGTTCTTCTGTGCATCCTTCAAATTGAGTACATAAAATCATATCACTCAACCACCCACAAAAAAGAGCATCATCTGGGTCCATTACAAAAGCTCTCTCCACCATCTTAGGTTTGGCAATAGGGCTATCTATGCGTCCATAGGCGGCTTTTCCCTCAAATTCGCAACTCATGTATAGAATTCCCTTTTGGAAGTCTCCTAGGACGTTATATAGCATTTCTCCCTGTATATCATTCTTAACATAATGCCAGAAGATGCCATTTTCTTTTAATTCTTTGAATTCGGGCTCAACAGAATCTCCAACCCTGCCTTCGAATTGTTTCCATAGTTGTTTTGTCATGCTAGAGAATACCAATCTGGTTTGTTTTGTTTCCAATCTGCGAGATGGTTTTTGTCATGGATATAGTAAAGCCTATACTTATTGACGCTAGATAAAGAATCAAAACCTGGAATCTTGCGACATTCAGTGTCATCTGAGATAGCAATGGCAAAATCCTCACGCTCGCCATCTGGGATATAATCAGCTAATTTAGCTAACTGCTTGATTTGAGCCTCACAGAAATGTGTCTTACCATATCTCTCTGTATATTCTTTGGCAAGAGCTAAACCGTGTCTGCATAACCACTTGAAATTGCCTCTGGTATTACCAGCCCAAATACTTGATGGATGATGGTGATAACCACCTCTAACTGGATTACCAGACTTGGTAAGTGGCAAAAGCTCGGTAGGAACATTGTGGCGAATTACCGCACAGGAAAGACACTGCTGGATTTCTGTCACCATTTTGACGCAATGCTTATTGTTATGCCACTTGGCAGACTGAACGGGACAATCAGATAATGCAAAAATATTCATATTATGTGTAGTATATAATGCAATATATAAATCGTCAAGAAAAAAACCAATAAAATGAGTATAGAACTGAAAAACAACCAAGTAACAGAAGACCTCAGACTAGATAGAATCGAACAATTTGATGAAAGAAGTCGTTCTTATTCTATTGCAGATTTAAAAACCACAAAAAAACTTCGCTCTTATACGTGGAGGTGTAATGATTGGTTTGATCAAGGTAAAGAGGGTGCTTGTGTAGGTTTTTCATTGGGTCATGAATTAGCCGCAAGACCAGCGGAAGTTAAGGGTTTGGATTATGACTATTTGGTTGAAAAGATTTATTGGGAAGCACAAAAGATCGATCCTTGGGAAGGAGGGGCATATCCAGGAGCAGACCCTAAGTATCATGGCACAAGTGTTTTGGCAGGTGTTAAAACAGTTCAAAAGCTTGGTTGGATAGAGGAATATCGTTGGGCATTCAGCATGGAAGATGTTTTGTATGGTATTGGGCATAATGGACCAGCAGTTTTGGGTATTCCTTGGTATTACGACATGTATTTTCCAGACGAGAATGGATTTATTAAACCAACTGGTCAATTAGTTGGTGGTCATGCTATATTGGCGAGGGCTGTCAATGTTAAGAAAGGTTATGTTACTTTGAGAAACTCTTGGGGTAAAGATTGGGGTGTTGAAGGCGATTGTTATATCAGCTTTGAGGATTTGGAATCACTTCTTAACCAAAGAGGTGAGTGTTGTTTTTTGATTAAGAGAACCAGTGAAGTAGACGAGCCTTTAGAAACAGAAGAAAAGGTTGAAGTGGTTGAAGAAGTAGTCGAGGTAGCTGAAGAAGCCTCTGAAGAAGCGGTGGAAGAAGTGGCAGAAGAAACCGAAGAAGTTAAAAACAAGGTCGTAAAAAGCCGCCACAATATTGAAAGCACCCGAATTAAAGTCGGCTCAAATAAGATTGGTTCCAGAATAAAAGCTCAATCAAAACCCAAAAAATAATCAAAATGGGGATTATTAAAACATTAATAATACTAATATTATCTACTATAACGGTATTTTCTGAGCCAAATTCAAGAAGCGGTCAGTATCTATACAAGAGCTATTATCAAAAGAAGGCTTGTTATCCATACAGCGGCAAATACAAGTCGAAAAGATATAACACAAAAACAATTACAGTAAGAAGACCTACTATATATACCCCATATAGTTACTACAAAAAAGATTGCAATAAAATATTTTACCGCACCTATTATTGTTCGTGTTGCCGAACATACCACAGAAGTTACTGTAGGCACAATGACAATAGAATCAGTCTTTTTCTGAGGAGGTATTAATTAACTTATCTTCGATTACCTTTTTAGCCCTGACTATTCCGTAAGACAGCTTACCAAGCATCCTCACGGAAACATAAAAAAAGGTAGCTATTATCTCCCAGACTATTGATCCTTTTGCTTGCCTAATCATATGCAAAAGAAATCGGGTGTCTGCTTCTTCTCTTGTGAACCTAGTGGTTTTATAATCTAGGTCGTGAACTTTACAACTGGCGTTGAATCTAATACTTAATATACGGCGAATCCACTTTGGCGTCCACCAAGCTCCGCAATAATAAGTATTTTTATCATCATTCATAGATCAAGGCACCAGCCAATAGCTATCACTAAACCAACAAGTATTATAAACTCAATCACGATTATGTGTGTCTCCATCATTCTCAAAAAGAAGAATCTCATCATTGCCAAATTCCGCAGTGGCTTTTGATTTTGATTTTGCCTTCTTAAATTGGCTGAAACACACAGCTACTCGTTGATCCTGGGTTTTAAAATCTTTTTTAATTACCTCTGAGGACATACAACGAGCAATGAAATCACTCCTTTTTTCTTTGTCGTTTGGGGTTGGTAAAGGCATGATATTAATTACACTACAAATCTTCTTTTGAAGATATTTTCATTTGTTTAGTTGTATTTGTGCTTGCTCTTTGGTTAATAAAGTTGTGCTTACAATTTTGCCGTTTTCTTCTGAGTTGAAAACCCAATCTGTATATTCTTTATCGTTTTTATCGCCAAAGACAACCAGATCATTAGAAAACTTAATCATTAATATATCTTTAGAGTTTTCCCACTCTTCTCTAGCTTCTTCATCACCTTCTCCGAAGCCTATTGGTCTATAATCTTTCATTTTTACGGTCTCCAGCACCATGCAATTACCCCTATCATTGCTGCTATTAAAAATATCTGGAATATTGTTTCAGGGGTCATGATTTTATTGGAATGCTTCTCGACTATCGAAGTGTTTCCATAGCTCAGTAATGTTCTCTGAGATTGGATACATGCTCTGATAGTTGGGATTATTTCTATTGACGCCATAACTAATGGTTATGTATTTACCATCGTTGTCACGGCATAAAGTTCCTTGGTTTCCACTAACCTCACAAATGCTTCTGGATTTTCTATTGGTTGATGAAACGATGTCTTCAATTACACCTTTTGGTTTTTCTTCGCCATCAAAATCATAATATATAACCAACTCTCCAAGCTTCTGCTTTATCTGAGTCAGTTCTACTTTACAATTACTAGCTGCTCTAACAAACTCTATCTTTGATAAGCAATCATAGATAAGATCAAACCAGCCATCCTCACACTGCACATCTATAACATGAGGCATTTTGTGGTTTTTAAAATTAACCATGATTTCTGGAAATCTATCAACCAATTGAAGTTCTTTTTCTTCAGTCATGACGCTATAATATTACGGATAAGAAATATTGTCAAGCACTAAAAGCACAACTCATCCACAAGATCGTAAATCTTAGGTTCTGGATTCATTAGTTCTTTGATTGTATAAAACCTATCACCTGGACACAAATCAAGAATTCTTTTGAATCTATAAGGGGATTTTTTAAGCCATTTTTTTCTATCGCACATATTAACATAGCTTACATGATAGGAGTTTGCCATCTTTATGTGGTTTTTTTGTCCCTCAATACCCCATTTATTGATATCAGACCATACAATTTTATCGCACTCTTGCTCCATTAATTGAGTCGTTAATACCTGCCTCTTGGGAAAACCATCAAAAAAATCAATATCTTCAGCAGCACACCAAAGTTTCGTTTGTCGTTTCCACTGTTTGTAATGTGCGTATTCGTGGATAAATATAGAAAACCAATCTTTATTCCAGATGGCAACTTTTAATTCTTTGTTTATATAGTCAAAATAGCCGCCACAATCATCTACTTTTCTGGTTCTTGAAAAGTGTAAATCTATTTTATCTTCTACAAGCTCTTGAACTGCATGTTGAAAATATAGACTTTGATGTGCCTTAAGGTTCATGTAAACAAGTCATCCTTAGTTACACTTGTCTGCTCTGATTTACCCAAAATCTCAGCCTGTTTTACGACATAATTTTCATCGTCATTGTATCTATATGCGTGACAATTAGGACATATTCTTGTTCCTATAGAAACAATACTACTACAACCCTCACAAACCTTGTATTTACTAGGACTTAACATGATCTGAACAGCTATCGCTAATCTTTTACTAATGTCGCTCATGTCTTAAATATACAATAAAAAACAATAATAGCAAACAAAAAAAGAACAGTCTCAACGACTGCCTCTAAAAAACTATGAATAGCTGGTTTTTTAACTGAGCATTTATAGAAATCATCTAAATAAAAGAAGCTAACACTACAAAACCCAAACATCAATAACAATAATATTAAAAATAAATCCATACTACTTTACATACACCTCTGCCAAACCCTCAGAAACCAACAAATTATTAAGATTCCTCCACTCTCCATCATCCGAAAGAAACCAAATAATTCCCAACCAGCGACCATACTTGCCAGTTTTCTCGGTCTGCACTACAACTTCTTTGTTTAACACTAAATCTACTACTCTAGCTTTGGAAACAAGACCCTCTTCTCTTTCTTCTCCTCTCATTTCGGGGGTATCTATACCCAGAAGTCGGATCTTTTGTCCTTTTTTCCAAACACCAAGACCCAAATCTATATCTAGCGTTAGACTATCTCCATCATATACAGAAACAACGATAGCTTTGTAGCTGTAAAAATCAAAAGCATTAGTATCAATCATAATTATATATACACCAAAAAACTTTTTATTATTGTTTGTCGAAGATCAAATCATGACAGTCGACACAGTTTGATATACGTCGTCTTGGTTCTTCAGGTTCAGGTTCAAAATGAAATTTTTTTAAATAAAATGGCACTCTATATATTTTACATATCCAAGCAAAAAAACCAGAACCGTGATTATAAACGCTATAAGAACTTCCTCTGCTCGCCAAAGACGCCAACCTCATATCAAATACGGCGTAAAATAAACCTGTCTTGGTAACCTCTACGCTTTCTTCTTTTTTGGAACCACTAGGGTTTTTTTGCGTGTGAGAACTTTCGGTGTGAAAAACATGCAAATTCAACCCTTTTTCTTTAGACTTTTGTTTGAGGTATGATTTTAATTCATTATTGTCAGAAATCACGACCAAAGGATACTTATATCTTTTGAGTTTCTGTTCACAAATTTCTAAGCAATCTTTATTACTAGGCTCATGAAGATGAAAACCATCGCCTTTTTTATAAAAAGATTTCTCATCTCCGAGCCTAAAATGAATTATATTGAATTTTTTTGGTTTTAAATCGCGGCTTTGGAGTTCTTCTTTTATGGAATTTTCTATTTCGTCACTAAATTTAAGTCTATTTTTGAAAAAATCAGAACATTCTTTGCTGAGTGGCGGCAATTTGTTTATGTAGGGTATGGTGCATTCGTTTCGGGCTTTTGAACAATGATGATAATAAGAAAAAATATAATTTATATCTCCATTTTTTGTGGATTTTAATAAATTAAAGAGAAGTTTGTTTAATGAGTCGACAAAATCAGTATAGCCGTCTTTTTTTAGTTTTTTTATTAAACAATAAATTTCAGATTTATTAAATTTAATATTGTAATCGGTCTTGATGAATTCATTGATAGGGTGATGGCTGTCATCTATGTCAAAATCAAGACCAAAAGCCTTACATATTTCATAAAGATGGATAGAACCCCTTAAAAAGTCGCCAAAACCACTTTCAGATCCATCATAAAAACAATTAACAACCTTACCCCTCACTTATTAAATCTTAATGGAACCATTTGATTTTTCAACATTGAAAATGTCTTCAAAAGAATAACCAAAAGCTTCTATATCGTCTTTGAAAACATCAGAAACAATTTTCTTTGTTTCTAAATCATAATATTTAGAGTAATGGTCGTGTTCTGTTTTATTTTTATGAGGCAAGTCAAAAAGAACATTAAGTATACCATGATTTTTAATCATTTCAGAGAATTGTTGATTTACATTCTCAAAAAAAAGAATTTTATTCGGCGGGTATTTACCAGTAGTCCACTCTATTTGTTTGCCTATGCTAAAATAATCTTCAGCACCTTTTTTACAAAACTCATTAAAAGAATATTCTTTATTGCTTGAAAAATAGGCAGAAACAACCCTATCCCAAGGATTCCTAACTACACAAAAAGAAAAATAATTTCTTAAATTGTTACCCACAAGCGCATCTTTAAACTCGTCAGGTTTAATGTATGTTGGGTCTTTAAACTTTGCTCTTAAATCCCTCTTGTGGAAATTTAAAAGATTAACATGACTTAAATGTGTGCAGATTGATGTCCCAGCATTCTTAGGAATCCTATAAAAAACAACTTTTGTGTGAAACTCTTCAAATTCTGGAAATATTTCATCCATTGTTCTTCTTTTTTAATCTTTTGTTGAATTCAGTATAAGAAATCTGCTGAAGTTCGTCGAGACCAGAATCGTCAAACTCGACTTCATCTAAATCATAACCTTCCCAAGTAGCCCAAAATTTCCAGTTCTTTCTCTCGTAAATCTTCTCCATGTTTCGAGAAAATTTATTCATGTCAGAAATCCTGGACTTGTCGCCCTTGCCCCCATGCCATTTATCGCTCATTTGCCTTGACCTCTATATCTCTTAAAATAGTTTTTACTATTCTTGAGCTTAGACATCTTTGTTTTTGCGTGAATACCCTTGCGTCTTTTTGTTTTTCTTTCTTCTTTTATTTGTGTATTTTTTGCCATAATTTTAAAGTTTTACATATTTTGGAGCAATTTCCTCAAGTTCTTCACAAATGCGAATGATTTCTCCACCGCTCATGTTTGATGATTTGGATCTAAGCATTGAAACTTGCTTGCTAAATACATTGAAATCCTCGTCTTGCTCGATTGTTTCTTTAGTTTGGTTGTTGTAAATAAACTCATCAAAAACCTCATAAGACTTGCAATCAATGCACCTCTCAATGGGATCGTAGTTGGAATTGCCAACGACATAGTCAAAAATGTCGTCTTTGTTTACTTTGATGTTTTTAATCTCGTATGATTTCATGCTCATGTTTATTAGTATACTCAAATTCTAGACGTAGTCAATAGTTTTAATCGAAAAGTTGTCGTGTATATCTATTATATGTTGTGAAGCCAAATTTAACATTAAAAAATGCCCCAACAGGCGAAAAACTATTAATCGAATCACTAAGCGGTGATTGCTGCCAAAAATTACGCGAGTTTGGCTTTTGTGAAGGGCTTGATGTATGCAAAATCTCAGAAAAACAATGTATTTTGTGTTCTGTTTGTGGCATTAAATACGCAATAAGCAAAGAGTTGAGTGCTGGCGTTATACTTAACGAAACCCAACCCCAAGACCACGATCAATCATTCTAAGCAGTAAACTACAAGTGCCTAGTTGTTTGTCTACAGCACTAGATGAATATTTGCCATCTGCCACATATTTGCCTTTGCTGTAGTGGTTTGTACCAGACCAAAGATAGGGTGAATTAATGTTTCTATACTTTAAATAACCCAAGCCATTGTATTTCTCGATATTATACAAGGCATCATCACAACGTGACCAATTGATTTTTTCTAAACTTTTAAGTATATAAAGAGCGTCTTCAGCTGATTCCTCAAAAGTAAATGGGGGATTGCCTGTCTTTGGTCTTCCCTTTGGTATCCATTTAGTTCTCCCTGTAAGCGGAGATCCTTCGTGCAGGTGCTTCTTAAAATTCCAAGTGCTTTCTCTGCCGTGCAAAACAAAAACAACAGCAGCAGGAACACCACCATCTCGCATTTCTTCTATGTTTTTATATCTTTTTTTATTGTCTAAATAAATGCCTATCGACTTGTCTATCCTGAATACTTGGGATGGTTTAATTTCAGCAGTATCCCAAAGCTTTTCGTGGTGTTTATTTGGATCGTAACGAAAAGGTTTTTCTTCTTCTTTCTTTGGTTTGAAAATCGTTGGCATCTTTGCAACGACAGGTTCTGCATCTGGGGAACATTTAACCCCAGACGCAGAAAAAAGCACAAATGCTAATATTAAGCATATAATTGGCACTAGTTTAGACATTGATGATGATAACAAGACCAGCGGCGATTAAACAGCCGCCAATAAAGTAAATTGCATATTCTACTTTTGTAATCAAAATTCTTTGAATCGGAGTCAGGCTGTCCCAATCTCTTTTGATCCAAGTTTTGTTGGCAACATATCTGTCTGTAGTTGCCCTGTTAAATGTATTGCGAAGAAGAAGCGCAGAGGCTCCAGCAATCAATGTAAAAATTGGAATTAGCAATGCACCACGCATAGTAAGAGCCAACGTGCCAGACGTATAAGCCCAAACCAAAATGCCAATAGCTGCAAGAAGAATCCAATATCTCTTAATATAACCGATAATAGGTAGTTTTGATAAGTTCATAATAATTTATTTTTGTTTATTCACTTAGATTATATCTAATGAATGAAATTCGTCAACATGCTTAAGATGCCTTAGCTAACCACAAAGCTAAAATAAAGCCTTCTCCAATTAATAGAGATGTTACTAGTATATAATTTATAATTCTTAAATTTGTATTTGAAGTATCTGATGGGATAAAAGCTCTAAGGTGACAATAAGCACTAATTGTAAAGAATATTTGTCTAAATATAATATTAAAGAAAACCCCATAACTATTAAACTCAAACCATCTTGGATGCTCTATATATGCCATAGTCCAAGGAATCGACCACCATACTGATTCTACTACTTTACCTGTAAAGCCAAAAAACAAACCAATAAGAATCCAACACATCTGCGTTTTTCTTTGCCCTTTTGGTTGAAAACAAGCATCATGAGCTGGTTTTTTAATTTCTGCCAATACCATTATACAAAGAACTAGCATCGGAACTGTTAATGCTAGTGTCTGTAATTGTGTTATTGTTTTTATTGTGTCAAAGTCCAATTAATTCCCCCTCCTAATTTGTTCTGATATTTTATCTAGTGATTGTTGTACTCTCCTGACATCGCTTTTGATATCTTGGACGTCACCTCTAAAGTTCGCTTGGTTTGCTTGTATGGTTGCTTGGTTTGTTTGTATACTTATAAGCTTTTCTTTGATTGGCGCTACCTCATCGTGTATTTTAAGGTTAAGTTCTCCTTGTGTATGGTGAAGGTCTTGTGATGTAGCGTGTGCTGAATGAGATTCTGTCATTTCGGCGACTAATGCTGGTGTTCCTGCATGATATGGAGCTTTAGCATGAATTGCCACATTGTTTAAAAAGATAATTGCAGACCAAATAATTCCCACAAGAGAACAAAAAGCCAAACAAATATAAAACCAACCTTGAATGGTTGTTGGTTTTTTAAACTGAATTTGAGCTTCGTCTGCCTGAAGCTCTTTAATTGTTGCGGAAATAATTTCCTTGACCTCTTCAGAATGTTCTGCTTTTTCCTCTTCGTTCATTTTAATCCGCTTTAAGCATGTTGATACCAGCAATTAAAGACACAGCCCCAGAAATAATATGTTCTGCTGCATCTGGAAATATCTGCACACCAAAAAGTGCTAACATAGAAATAATACCACGCCATGTGCTTTCCTGCTTTATACGCAGAAGAAAGTTTTCCTTAAACGTTAAAGTTGTTTCCCCCTCAGACACTCCTCTACCTCCTCAAAAATCTAGCCAAGCCGCCAGTTGCGCCTGAAAAATACACATATGCAATAACAAGAGTAACTACAGTGCCTAAAGTCCACCAGAAAAACTTCTTATACCACATGTTCTTTTCTTTCCAGGTTTGAAGCTTAGTTACCTCTTTTTCGCATTTAACGAGCTTGTCAGCCTTGTCTTTTCCGTAAGCTCTAAGAGCATCTTTTTCAGCTTCAGACTTCGCAGAAGCTTCTCTCGCCTTGTTAAGCTCACTTCCTGCCTTCTGTAGTTGGATGAGCTGCTTGTCAAGAACAGATCCAGTTTGATGAATTTGTAAAGTGACACTGCGGATTAAGGAAACACAGCTGTTCTTAAGTCCTTCAACATTATCTGTAAAAGGAGACTTATTTTCGCGCATCTTTACAATAAGAACTTCAGCTTTTTCTGTTTCTTCTTTAGCCTTCTTAAGTTCGACTTTGGCAACAGCAAGTCTTGTATTTGCGTCAATATTTAAATCTCTAGCGTCTCCAACGCTTATAGTTGCGCCTTCGACGTCTACAGGACCAGAAGATACAGGCATATCCTTCTTGACTTTGTGATTGTCACATGAGCAACTAGCAAGGGCAAAAATCCCAATTGAAGCTAATAAAATAGTAAAAGTTTTGTTCTTTTTCATAACAGATTATAAGTTGTTTCCTTGGTTGTAACTACACCCAAACTCAAGATTTTATCAAAATAATATATTAGATAATATGAAGATAGTGTGAATTTTCAAAGAATGAGTGTAATTATTAGCAACAACCCGTATAATAGAAGATGATGACCAAAAGACACTTCCTAGGTTCAATCATGGGTATATTCGGGTATCTGACTCATAATGTCAGCAATGCTGCGTTTATTTTTAAACCAAAACAAGAAGCAAAAGGCATCCCTCGGTCTTGGATTAAACATAAAGGGGTCGAAGTTTTAGATTATGCTTTGTTTATTCAGGAGTTGAAATTAAGAACCATGACCCCAAGAATGATCATTGCGCCGCATTTTAAATGCAGAAGGGGAATTAAAAATGAATTACCCCCAAAAAAAATGTGGAAAACCATTGCCCCAACTTTAAAAATACTTGATAAAATCGCACACGAAAACGGATTAAAGGTCAAAGAAATAGTATCTGCATACAGATCACCAAAATATAATCGTGCGGTTAGAGGAAAATCTCACTCGTTGCACATGTATAATAATGCAATTGATGTTCGCTTTAGTAATATTTCACCTTGGAAATCAGCTAAAGTTGTTCGTTATTACAGGGACAAAAAGAAATTCAAGGGAGGAATAGGAACGTATTCATCATTTATCCATGTGGATACTAGGGGTGAAAATGCGGATTGGTGATTTATACTACTCCCCATTTATATGTTAAATATGCTTCCACTGCTTGCCTGTCTGCTGTGGATAATTCAGAATCATAAACAAGAATTTCACAAATATAGCCGTCGAAAAGGAAGTTCGTATTATCTTGGCTTCCTATTCTTCCCAACA
>Ga0213864_10000648_pt1 | contig 15676 bp, 9 predicted proteins | sample PICome_5_FD_160078 | JGI IMG/M metagenome (GOLD analysis project Ga0213864, IMG submission 160078) | Coastal seawater microbial communities near Pivers Island, North Carolina, United States - PICO247 | ecosystem: Environmental > Aquatic > Marine > Coastal | place: USA: North Carolina | collected... | reverse complement strand
TCACGCGATGGATGGATAGATGGATGGTATTTCTTGAGTTTCGACTCGTGGGATTTTTATTAGTGTACCATCAAAGAAAGCACTGCTAGGTACCGTCGGCGTGTTATACGAGACCCACGCGCACCGACGACGTCGGGCGCCACCCGCACGCCTCGGGCGAGACGCGATCTCGACGCGAGATTCCCGGCCATTCTCGGGGGATTCTCGGCGATCGAGCGCGGGGAGTGCACCGACTGACCCGCGAGAACGCGACGCGAAAGCGAACGCGAGGAAACGCGCGGGCGACTTGGACGTCGACGTCGACTTTGTGCGCGTGAGTAAACGCGCGAAACTCAACTCGTGCCCCCGGTGCGGTGGAAATCGGCGTCGGTCAAGAGGTCAATTATAAAAATGTCGGCTGAAGGAGAAGCGGAGGAACGCGTCGTGGACGAGGAAGAAGAACGCGTCATCGACGAAGATAACCCCCGAAGAAGTCGAGGAAACGCTGGTGATGAAGACGATGCGGAACGGGAGGAAGCGCCGAGAGGAGACGAGGGCGGAAACGGCGAACAGACGAGGGAAGGACCGCACCCGAGAGATCTGCCGGGCGTGACGGTGCTCGTGAGAAACGTGTCGTTCGATGCGCGGAGAGAGGACATCGAGGATGCGTTCTCGGCGTTCGGTAACGTGATTGACGTGCACATGCCGAAGGATTACGCGACGCGACGACCGAAGGGGTTGGCGTTCGTCAAGTACGCGGTGCAATCCGAGGCGGACGAAGCGGTGGAAAAGGGTACGAACATGTCCATTCTCGGTCGGGAGGTTCGATGCGAAATCGCGACGGCGCAACGCAAGTCTGCGGATGAATACGCGCGCGATCGACCACCAAGACGTGATTTCGATGATCGACGCCGTTACGATGACCGACCGCGGCATGATGATCGAGGACGCGGTGGCTACGACGACCGATCACGATACGACGACCGCGGACGCGGTGGCCATGACGATCGACGATACGACGACCGCGGACGCGGTGGTTACGACGATCGTCGTCCGCCGAGACGGGATTATGATCGCAGAGACGACAGACCGTACGCGCCGCGCCCGAGAGGTGTGTGCTACGCGTGGCGGGAAGGAAAGTGCGATCGCGGCGACTCGTGCCGCTTTGCGCACTCTGAAGACGCATCCGCCGGCGACTTTAGACGCGATGATCGACGCGGCGATCGACCGCCTCAAGTGTGCTTCGACTGGCAACGCGGTCAATGCACGCGCGGTGACTCTTGCCGCTTCGTGCACGAGGGTGAACAACGCGCTTAATCAGTGTTAGTCGAGACGTGTTTTGACCAACTTTTGAGAAACACGGTGACAATTTTACGAGAGAGTAGACGATGACGATAAAGAACGGCGAAATCAATCATGGATTCGACGACGAAAGTCAGACGATGCACAGTAGGATGATGTGGAGGAAACGTTTTCAGCTATCTGCAATTTTGCTTAAAATCTAATGTGTGTGAAGATCGCGTTTTGCGAGTGGTGCAGCGCTCTCCGGAGGAGAGCGTTTTGACCCATGCGTTTCATGGTGCTGGAACTCAATTTTGCGCGCAGCAGTTGTATGCACTCCCTGTACCGTGTCTGTTTTCGCTCAAGAATTCGAATGAATGCAGTGTATGCTAGATACTCAATGTGTTCGTTGGACATGTTCCCTTCGCTACCGCAATTTTTACGAGCAGACGAGCACTGGCGCTGAATCAAAATTTTCCCAAAGCGAACGGCGCGCTCGACGGCGTCGCACAAAACCTCTGGCGAAACATGATTACACCCTGGAACCTTACTTCCGGCGACAATGTAGCAGTGCGTTTTCATCGCAGCCATCGTAAAGAGTTGGAACACATTCGTTCGCACAGTGAGCCTCGAATTTATGCTTTCATCAAAGAATATTGCAGCGCATTTGGGCTTGAGGAAACCGCAAATGCGCTCTGACAAATCGACCCACAGTTTGCGTCCGATGGGAAGATTCATAGCTTCTCGTACGTTCTCGCCAGCGTATCGAGAATAGTCAACCATTATCTCTAGAGTTAGACAATCGATTAATAGACCACACCACGGAATGTAGCGGCGTCCATTTTCGCACTTGAACGTCTTCTCGAGTGTTTCGCTCTCCTCGTCAGCAAAGCTGCAAGACGTCTTTGCCAAGTTGAGCGAGCACCCGTACGCTTCAAAGCTATTTTTACACGCCTCCATGAACTGTATCGCTTGTCGCTTGTCTGTGGTGACGATGAGTATGTCATCCATCCACCTACACACCGCGGAGCGCTCGCCGCAGAATCGAGTCAAGAGCTTGTGTTTGTGTTCCAAGTGACCATAAAACAGACTGCACAAGAGCGGAGATATTATCGACCCCTGAGGTATGCCAACTTTTTGCAAAAAGAACTTTCCACGTGCGGAAACAATGTTCTCCCGCAGGTGCGCTCTGAGGAGCGGGATGAGAGCTTGACTGGAGACATCGCTCGAAAATCCAGCGTCTACAATCACCGCATTGGGACCTTCGTCTTGCAGTATCGCCGCGCTGCCAGTATCGCCGCGTCGCTGAGCGTCTGGCAACAAGGGACCGGGTAATGCGGTCGAACCAACTTGTGACGGTACAGAGGAAATCATCTTTTTGTACTTTGCCCTTCCATTGTGCTTCACCACCGCATAGCGCAGCGTCTGATACGAAGCTTTTGAGACGAGATTCACGGCAATGCGCTCAAGCGCTTCCAGCGGTAGGTTGTCAAACGCACCCTTGATGTCGGTCGCGATGATGTATGCGGGGGGCTTGCGTCCTATGAGTCTCTCTCGACGTATCGTTCGTAGCACCGGCGCGAGCCGATTCAACGCAGACCTATAGTCGCCAACTGTCGCGCCCATGACGTCCTGATCCGAAAGCGCCTCGTGCTGGAGAACGTCAAAGACTTCGTGCAGGCGCCCGTTGATCGCATGGAATGATTTCGTGCGTTGTCCAGTCTTGCCAAATCTAACGATACATTTTGTAGGCTTGTTCAACGTCGCCAGCGGCCGCAATCCGGTACTCTTGGGTAGGAATCGCATGTTTGAAAATCCCAAATTTGCCGCGCTCGTACGGCACAACATTTCATTGACAATCTTGACGTCCAAGCGCTCAAAAGAGGTATTCTCCAAGGATTGCAGAGTGGCGGAAACTAGTCTGGCCCAGATGCCTTTGCGATAAAAGAATATCCTATTCTTGTGGTTTTGGGTATCAGTGACGTAGAAGTGCGCGCGTATCAGAGGGAACACGAGATCATTTATAAGCCAGGTGATCCATTTGCATACCATTTTTCGCTGACTCGCTTCCACCTGTCCTGCATTTCCTGCGTTCGTGCGTTGTGCCTTGAAGCACTGAAAGTCAGCCGTCCGAACGCCTTGCATGACTTCATGAAGTGTGAACCGTTCGTACCTTCGCATCGATAGTATTCGTCGTATCGAACCTTGTAGTGATGTTTGAGTGCGACGAGAGCCTAACAGCTCTGGTGGAACTATGTACTCGATGCACGACCAAACGAACATGGCTACCCTACGAACAGGCGTATAGGACGATAACAGTGACTCCTCACTCATGCGTTGGATTCTCGACTTTGGAACGAGCAAACTCTGCGGCATTGGAGCGTATCGATTCAAGAATTTTGAGAACGGGCACCGCCGTGCACGCTCCAGTGCGCCGCCCAAAGCTGGTACCATTTTTTGGCGATACTTGCGTGGGATTCTCGCCGTGCTGAAAGTGCGCCCAAATGACCGTTTGCTCAGCTTCTCGGACGTCACCTTGGCCACTTGCTTGGGCTTGAATATCGCATGGAACAACCTTCGCGATGCGCGGATGCCATTTCCATTCAATCGGAGTGGATGTGATGCCGGAAGTCCTGGCTTCTTCGCAAAACTTGAACGGAACATGAAGCTGTTTCGATCGAATATTCTATCGCCCATCTTGATGTTATTATCGCGAGAAGCGTGTTTCGATCTCTTCACCGTATTAGACGGAGGAGGAGGACTTGCGGCTGTTTCCTCGCGTTTCGCCTTCGTGGCCGAACGCTTCCGAAACCAACTCGGTTTACGGTATGCGCGCTTCGTTTTCGAAACATGCTCTTTAAACGGGGTGACTGGTTGGTTTTGAGAAGCTCTGTAAATCTCGCTCAGCCCGATGACCTCCTTGACGTCGTATGTGGAGATAAATGGATTCGCGGTGATTGGTCTCGCCTCGTACTTTGATTCCTCCAGCACCGAATCGTCAGCTTCACCAGCGCGCTCATCTGCTTCTATTTCATTCGCCGTCTTCGACGAGTCTTCACCCTTCCCAAGGTTTCTGCTCTTGTTTGTCGCCATGGATTTTACCAATCGGGTCGTACGCCTGGAATCATGGACGGGATAACCGCAAATTTGAAGCAACGGACTATCCGGTTGTCCACCCACCCTGATGAACAAACTACAATACAAAACAATGTACAACATCATGTTATCTCCTATCCTGGAACACAACGTCTCCCACACCGGCGAAAGAAACGCTTCATGTGCGCTCGTGCGGCATCTGACGCTGACTGAGCTCGATCCATCGAGGTAATCGACCCGTCCGCGAGTGCTATCGCTCGATCGCAGCATGCCTTTACATAATACGTTACGAGGGTTGGCTGACGCCCGAAACAAATGCTCAATTGAGATACGCAACGTGTCCTTCACGCTCCGGTTGCTATCGCTTTCACCAGGAAGCTTAGTGATTGGACATTGTGCCTTGAAAGCCGGTGCGGAATCGCTCACGAACGCATACGTGTGCCGCAAGAGAGCGTCGCTGTATGCGTGGTCATCACCGTGGTGGCGCAACACGGGCTGCTGAATACCGTTCGCATCGCATATCGACTCAATTAAATCCTATCGCGCGAACGAGCAATGTCACGTCAATCTGCGAAGTCCCGAAACGCTCATAATTTCCTCTGTCACGATTGAAACGAAACTTGGCACCGGCGACTCCCAACAAACTTACCTCGAGCGTGCGCACGTGATCGTGCACGGCGGTGAGCACCAGAGGCGCCGCGCGCAGCCGCGACGCGGGTTCCTTGCGCGCGTCGTTCACGCGACGTCTTTTCCGTCGTTCACGCCGACTCGCGTCACCCGCGAGGCTGCTCTCATCACCACCACCCCGGCTCAGCTCTGTTTGAAAGTTCGAACCCGGCTCGTCGTCCAGGCGACGACGTTTCGCCGTCGACGCCGCGGACATGACGTTGAGATCACACTATCCACACCTCGCCTTCGCCTGGTAGCGTCGAGAGAATCTTACCATCGCCGTCTCGCGTCTCGCAGTGGCGTGTAGCGCTCGTTCTTTGCATCGCAACTGTTTTCAGATGTTCGTCACATGGCTGCGCTCGTGCGAGCTGCCGCGGCAGCTGCGGCGACGTCGGTCGCGATCTGTGGCGTCGTCGTCGGGTACGGATACGCGCTCGGACCGTCCATTCCGTGCCAGCGTTGCGAACGCGTAACGGCAGAGTCTCGTAACGAAGCGTACGAGCGAGAGTCGTCGAGCTTTGATTCGAGCGTCGCGGCGCACGAATACTGGAGCGGAATAGAGGGTATACGGGCGAGACTCATCTATGAACGCGCGGAGGGGCGTGTGTTGGAAGTTGCGGCTGGAACAGGGCGTAACTTGCGCTACTACGACCCGAAGAAGGTTCGGGAGCTTTTGTGCGTGGAAGCGAGCGACGGCATGGTTCGCGTGTGTCAAGACAAATTGAACACGTCGGCCGGGACCGTGGTCGATGCTAAAGTGGTACGAGGGGACGTAGAATCGCTATCAAGCGTACGGACGGCGTCTATGGATACCGTGGTCGATACGTTTGGTTTGTGTTCCTACGAAGATCCTGTTCGAGCGTTGCGCGAAATGGCTCGTGTATGCAAACCGCAGGGCGCTGTTTTGTTGTTAGAGCACGGTAGGAGCTCTTACACTTGGTTGAGTAATATTCTAGACAGCACCGCGGACGCACACGCCGATAGATGGGGTTGTTACTGGAACAGAGACATCATGGCGATGGTTGAAGATGCTGGACTCAAAATCGTCGATGCCCAGAAGCACCATCTCGGCACAACATTCGTCATCGTCGCGAAGCCAAAATAGAAATTGTCATAGCCAATGTTAGATGTATTTATAGCTGCTTCATTTTATTACTATCATTAAACTACACGGGTGAAAATGATGGTTCAAGACTGCAAAACGAGCGTACATGAGTAGCGAGAAGGCGTTTGCCTATCAATAGTATCCTGCAGTGAAGATGGATCGGAAGCCACCCAATACTGCGATGACAAAGAAATAGGTCACGCTTCCCGTGAACATGTACGAATCAAATCTATCTAAAAGCCCACCATGGCCTGGGATGAGGTTGCCGCTATCCTTCATCTTTGCGTTTCTCTTTATCACGCTCTCTAGCAAGTCTCCGAAAACCGAAGTGAAGAACACCGTCACACCCAAGAAACAACCCTGCGTCACAGTACCTGGCCAGCCCATGACTCGGAAGAGAAATGCGCACATACCTACCGTGGCCAAAAGGCCGCCGATGGCGCCTTCAACCGTCTTGTTCGGGCTCACTGAGATTAGCTTATTCTTACCAAACGTCTTGCCGGCGGCGTATGCACCAACGTCAGAGCTGACGACTGACAAAACAATGGTTATTGTTGCGACGAGGCCGAGACTCCATATGCCTGGACCACCGAGCCACGCAGGCCAAAGATGGAGGAGGCTCCCCGGCGCATCCAAAGGCACTCCACTCATTCCGCGCAACTTGACCCAAAACGTCGGCAGAAATCCGCAGTAGATAAGCCCAAAGAGCGAAGAAGTAAACTCGTTAAAGTGAGATTCCTCGTTCCAGATGAGCGCGGCGCAAATCGCAGTGAATGAGAACACCGTGGCGAGGATGATGGATGTCATCTTCCCACCCGTCGCATGCAACAGGATCGGAAGAGATGCGCACGCCAGCGTGCACAACTGTATGCACCACTTTGGCGGCGGATACGGAAGTTCCTTGTTCATTTCGCACACCATGGTGAAAAACTCGACGCACGCGGCGCCATTAAATACCGCCATGGCCAACGCCCACGGCCAACCGCCCGCAAAGATCACCACGGCTCCGATGGCGCCCATGGCCAACGCGCTCGTCGTGCGCTTGAACAGGTTGCCGCCCGACTTTTTCTTTGGAGGATCGCTCACCTCACCTCCGTCCGACGCGGCATCCACAACCGCTGCAGAATGCGCTCGAACATTCCTCCTACCCAAACCATTGACGCCTCGCATCGATACCGCCGCGGAAACGAGTCCATCGAGTGAAGTCCTTAGCGCGTACGAAACGTCTCCGCTAGGTCCCCCCTCGGCATTCGCGCTCGTCCGGCGCCCTCCGCCGGCAACGACGACGCGCGCGCGATCGTATCTCACGGATGCACGATGACGCTTAACTCCACTCGTAAACTTACCGCAACGATCCCATCGCGCGCCGTGCATCGCCGCTTGCGGCGCACTGCGTCGACAACACTGCATCCTCGTCACGGTGTCCCCGACACGTCCGCTCGCGCCTTCCGGCGCCCACGCCGTCGTCGCGACGATGCTCATGTCCACTCGAACGACGGAGAGTCGATGTGAGACCGAGGTGGGTGTCCTTTCGTCCGACTCACGGCTCGCGGCTCGCGTGTCGGTCGACGACGAGTGACGACGCCGCGGCGCCGCGGCGGTCAACAACCTGAACCGGGCGCACAAAAATCTGAGATAAACAATTCATCGTTTTCTAAAACCCCGTAATAACACGTCTATTTGTTGATCTGAGAAATTATATCCATTTTCAAAGGGTATGGGTAAGAGGAGCACGGATACAGAAACGCATAACAATGGTTTTCATACTATCTTTCTGTACCCTGAATAAACTAGGGTTAGGCGTTTTGTCTTCAAAATTTTTCCTTCGACCGACGTCTCGCGACTTTCTTCGCGCGATCGCGCGCGGTGTCGCCCCCGGTGGTCTCGCGCCTGCGCCCGCGGGCGTCCGTTCCCGCAGTGTGGCGCGGCGCATCGTCGGTCGACTCGCCCGTGACTTAGAACGCGCTCGCGGGTCGAGCGTCGGTCGCGCGAGAGGCGAGGGCCAAAGGGAAGCGAACGAAAGGTTCGCGCGCGAGGGCACTCTTTGAGAGAGAGGACGCGAGCCGGAGAGAGTGTGGGAGAGGTTCGCTCGAGAGGGGGGGTGTTTTTTGAGTCTTGACTCGTGGTGACTTGAACGAAATGGACGCAAATCGGGGAAATCAAGGTGGAAACGGCGTCAAAGCGAACGGCGCGAACGCCAATCAGCACCGTTGGAGGACTTGGCAGAGTGATGATGATATTCCGCAGCGGAAACAACTCATTCAACACATGTAAGTCGCTCGCGTGAGCGCGCGGAGCGCGAAAACTTTCGTGATCTTGGCATCGGGGTTTAGGGCTTGTTTTGAACTCAACTGTGCGCGACGCGGCGTTGCACGACGCAAATTGGATGACTGACGACGGTTTTTTCGATCGCAGACTGAACGTTTTCAGGACACGGAAACCAGGGTTGACTGATGAATGGAAACACAAGCTTCCGGATTTCGTTCTCCGATTGGAGGAGGCTGTGTATCGCGGGGCGCGAAGCAAGGTGCGCATTTCAATTTGCGACAAACGTGAACGTCGAGCGCGTCATCGACGAGCGCTTTTCACAGAATTTGGCTTTGGTCTTGAACGACATGAATTAGTCACTAACGAGCTTACGTTTCTGCTTTTTAACACGATACAGGAGGAGTACTGCGATCAGGCGACTCTTGAGGCGCGGTTGCAAGCGGTTGCTCGCATTATGATAGCGAAACAAGCTGGACGGCCGGGAGGCGCAGGCGGACCTGCTCATCAACAGATTGGTGTTTTATTCGGCAATGGAAACGTGCAGAGAACCATGCAACGACCCGCGGCGGCGATACCGCCGCAGCAGCAAATGATAGGGAGTAACGGTCTGTTGCCGAATGGCGCTCCGATTCTACGTGGAGCCGCAGCAGCGCAAGGTTCTCAGTACATGGGTGCTTCGAGTCAAATGATGGCCGGCGTGCCACCTGGCACGATGATCCCGACGCCGGGAGCGGGCGGTACTGGGGTGGCGGCGGCGCAAGCGGCGCAAAAGAATGCGAATCCTGCGCCAGCTGCAGCAGCGAAAGGTAAAGGCAAGGCTGCAGCAAAGCCAAAGAAGTTGACGAAGGCGCAGCAAGCCGCGATGGCTGCTCAACAAGCCAAAATGATGCAGCAAGCCAAATTGGTGCAGCAAGCTAAATTAGCACAGCTGCGAGGTTTGACTGGGGCGGACGGACAACCATTGACGCCGGAGCAGATTCGTAGGATGTACATAGTCAAGCAACAGAGGTGGCTGATGGCGCTTCGCCACGCGGCGAAGTGTCCATTGCCTCCAGAGCAGTGTCCCGACGAAGGTTGTGACGTTGCCAAGCAGCTCTGGCGTCACGTGTTAAGATGTACCAAGGACGGATGTGATTACCCTCGTTGCGACATTTCGCGTTCGATTCTCAAGCACCACCAGTATTGCAAGGAGCCAAAATGTGAAATTTGCGCTCCAGTCAGAACGGAGATGCTCAAGCAGCGCCACGCGGCGCAAGCCCAAATGGGCCGAGCCAACAAACGCATGAAGCTTGATGATGACGCAAATAAAGGGCAGCTGATGGTGAAGGGGTCGAGTGGATTGAACTCTCAGCGCAAGCCAGGAGGCGAGGGCACATCTTTGATGGAATGCTTCACTCCCGAAGAAATTCGCACGCACTTGGCTGCCCTCCGTCTTGCCGATAAGGAGAAGGTTCCGGGTCAAGGTCAAGTGAGTGCGAGACAGCTGCAAAAGGAGGCCGATCGTGCGGTCGCAAACGCGACGGAGAGCGCGTGTCGCGCGTGTGGTGTGGAGAGGCTGACTTTCGAGCCGCCGCCTCTTTACTGCTTCAGTTGCGTTGGTCGCATCAAGCGAGGTCAAGTGTTTCATCACGTGCCTACGACAAGTGGTGAAGCAAGACGTGACGCGTGGTGTAACCCGTGCTTCAACGCCATTCAGGGTTTCGTCGAAGTTGAGGGACAACGCTTTCCGAAGCAGAGTCTCGTCAAGAAGAAGAACGATGACGATCTTGAAGAACCGTGGGTGCAGTGTGATTACTGTAACGACTGGTATCATCAAATCTGTGTGCTCTTCAACGGCCGCCGCAACGAAGGCGGTGAAGCCCCATTCACGTGTCCGAGCTGTATTCTGTCCCAATTGGACAAGGGCGAACGCAAAGTCACTGAAGAACGCCCATCGTCGCAGCAACCGGCGAGTTCGTTGCCAAAGACAAAAATGTCCACCTTCTTGGAGGAACGTCTCGCGGAGAAGCTCAGTACGGAGCGAGAGGAACGCGCCAAACAGCTTGGTGTACCCATTGAGAATGTGCCCACGGCTGAACACTTGACGATCCGCGTGGTCTCCCAGACCATGAAACAAATGGACACAAAGAGTCATTACTTGACACATTTCAAAGACCAGGGTATTCCGGCACACTTTCCATACCGCTCGCGAGTCATTCTGCTCTTCCAGAAGCACGAGGCTGCTGATGTGTGTCTTATGGCTATTTATGTCCAAGAGTATGACGAAGACTGCCCCGAACCGAATCGACGACGAGTGTACCTCTCGTATTTGGACTCGGTCAAGTACTTCCGGCCCGACAATGTGACGGTGGCGACCGGTGAAAACTATGCGCTTCGTACGTACGTCTACCACAACATTCTCATCGCCTACTTGGATTTCGTCCAGCAGCGAGGATTTACTTCATGCTTCATCTGGGCGTGCCCGCCATTCCAAGGCGATGATTACATCTTATACTGCCACCCGAAGGTGCAGAAAACTCCGAAGGCGGACAAGCTCAGAGAGTGGTACTTGAAGATGCTCCGTTCGGCACAAAACGACAAGATTGTTCTTTCAACTTCGAATGTGTACGATGAATTCCGACTCGGAAATCAAAACCACGACATTCGCTGCGCCACAGAATATCCTTACTTTGATGGCGATTACTTCTCTGGTGTTGTCGAGGATTGGATTCCCTCTATTTTGAAGGAGCTCGAAGAGGCCAAGAAGGCTGAGGCAAAGGCCAAGGCGTCGAACATCAAGATTAGTGCTCGTAAGGCCGCCAAGGCCAAGGCTGGGACGATTTCTGCAGACGCTGAGCTTAACAAAGAAGTCATGAAGAAGCTCGGGAGTACAATCAGCAATATGCGACACGACTTCATCTTGGCGCATCTCGCGCATCAGTGCTTGAGCTGCCGAAAGTACATCGCCGGCGCCAAGCGTTACTTTGCCACTGAAGGAACTCCTCTGGTTCTTTGCGAAGAATGCAAAGAATTTGAGGATGCTTTGCCGGTCAATGAGAAGCGCTTTGCTGGTAGAACTCTCCAAAGCGAAAAGTGTGAGGCATTACCGACAGTCGACAAGGAAGAGAAAGAAGCAGAAGAGACCCTTGCGAGCGAATTCTTCGATACGAGACAAGCTTTCTTATCGCTGTGCCAAGGCAACCACTTCCAGTTTGATTCTTTGCGTCGCGCAAAGCACACCACGATGATGGTTCTTTATCATCTCAACAACCCGTCCGAGCCGGCTTTCGTCGCCTCGTGTAATGTGTGTTCACGAGAGCTTGAGCCTGGAAAGGGCTGGCGATGCGATACTTGTCCAGACTTTGATATTTGCGATAGCTGCCGCGTGCGCGTCGGTCACCAGCACGCACTGCAACGCCAAGGAAGAACCATTGGTGATCGCACAGCTCTCTCACAGGCTGAACGCGAGAGCAGAGCGGCTCAAATTCAACGCACCATGGAGCTTTTGGTACACGCGTGCTCTTGCCGCGAAAAGCAGTGCGACAACAGCAACTGTCCAAAGCTTAAAACATTACTTCAACACGCCTTCACCTGCCAAATCAAGAACGCGGGTGGCTGTCAACTCTGCAGAAAGACGTGGACTTTGCTGCAGATTCACAGCAAGCAGTGCATGGACGACAACTGCAAGGTTCCAAAGTGCAAGGACCTAAAGGCGTACCAAAGACGCCACCAAGAGCAAATCGAAGAGAGACGCCGAGAACACTACCGTTTGTACATGAACTCCAACCGATAATCGGCACCGCGGTGTTTCTCGGGGCTCGTTTAGAAAAAAATAGCAAAAAGACGACTGTAAAAAAGCTCGACATCACCACACGAAAATACTCCACTCGACGACGACCGACCCATGTCGAGCGAAGACGCGGACGACGCCATGGTAGCGCCGAAAAAGCTTCGCCTCCACGATGCCGCCGGGACATCGCGCGCGGGCGTGGACGGTGACGCGGTCGCCGCCGGCGACGACGCGGATGAGTTCACCGACGAAGAGACTTCTGACGAAGACGTCGCCAACGAATTCAACGGTTTGGAGCTTCTACGCGCTGGACGACTGGGGGAGCGGGTCGTCGCGTATGAAAGGTCGACCACGCACGATGCGGCGACGTTCTCTAACAGACCCGGCCCACGCGGGGCGGGCGCGTTGCTCGACGAGTTGGAATCTGCGAAAAGGAATCCAACCATGGCTGCTTTTTTGCGCATGGGCGGACACGACCAAGGTGGCGCACTCGCAACGAAGAGAAGGAAAGGAAGGCAGAGGAAGAGCGCGAGATCGAAGCAAGTGTCAGAGGCACACGATTTAATGAGTGATGCCACGATTCTGTACGCGCGGGGTGAGTACGAGGAAGCCATACAAGCTTTGCACGGCGCGATAGTAAAGATTCCAAACTCAAGTGAGCCGTACGAGCAGTTGGCGCTTGTATACGAAGAAACGAAACAATTGGATAAAGCTCTCGATTGTTATTCATTAGCTACCGCGGTGAAAAGGGGTGTAGATCAATCTATGTGGTATCGTATGGCTTCGCTCGCCGTGACGGTGGGGAACAAGGAATACGCACTACACTGTCTTGCGAGAGCGGCTCGCTTGGATCCCAGCAACTATGAAAATAAACTTGATCAAGCCACTCTGTACAGGGACCTCGGCGACGACAAAAAGGCTCTAGATCAGCTCGAGTGGATCTTGCGAGACGATCTTTCCAAGCTAGATGGGGGAGGAATTGGCGACTCTACCGTCACGCTGGCGAAAGTATGTTACGGTTTGGGCTTGCACGAAAAGGCGGAACTCGCTCTGCAGCGCATGGTGGATGTACACATTGAGCATATAGACGCGACGGTGGTGAATATTTTGATTGAGCTGAAGATGGAATCTCACAAGTATGGCGAAGCACTAGGCGTTGTCGAACTAACTCGGGGTCGCATTGAAGAGGATGGCAAACTCCCGCTGGACATCTCTGTCAAAGTTGGTCAATGTTTGTTGTACGAAGGACGCACGAACGAAGGAATGGAGTACGTTGACGAACTACTGTCGCATGATGTAGCGGAGTTTGACGACTTGTTCTTCGACTGCGGCAACACGTGCATGGAGATTGGGTTGGCAGCGAAAGCTGAAGAATTATTCACTCCTTTGCTCACTTTGGACGATCACGACAATTCTGATATGTGGCAAAGAATCGCAAAGTGTATAAAACAAATAAAAGGTTCTCAAGGCGTGGTAGACTTTTACAACAAATTGTACGAGCAATACCCACACGATGGTCTCGTCGTAACCTCTCTCGCTGACGCTCTTTCACAGCAGACAACAAACGCTTCCATGCTCAGGCGAGCGCGAGAGTTGATCGCAAATCTGGAAGAAACTGAAATAGAAAAGTATGGGCTTTTCCTTCGAGTCACGGCGCTGCAAAGAAAGCTGTTGAACGAAGAAGAGCTCACCGTGATCATACCTTCGGTGTTCAAGCTATTAGAAGAGTTATCAGAGCAGAGACATCAGCGAAAACTTCAACGCGCAGGACAGGCGGATGACACCTTTGTGGATGACCACGTGAGAATTTCAGATGACGCCGTGTTCGCGAGCATCATTAGCGGTGCTGAAGTTGCGTTAAGACTCGGAAGAATAGACGACGCGTCAGCAATCGTAAACCAGGCGTTGTCTTTCTCGGCTGGTAGCGTGCTGACACGAGAACAGACGGCATCTCTGCGTTATCTCAAGGCGCTGGTATCATACATGACGGGCGATTTACAAGATGCCTCAGCAAATTGTCGAAACGTCTTGGAAGTGTTTCCTGGGTCAGTGACGGTTTGGAACATGCTAATGCACATGGCTGTAAACTACCCACGCGCGCTCAGCGTAGGTTCTTCGAAACTGGCGAAAAAGTTGGTTTCCCAGAGTTTGGATCAACCGGCGCACGCCCGTCTAGTGCCGCTCATGGCGAGCGGTCACGTGCACACATGGAACAAGAAGTGGTCGATCGCAATGCATGACTTTCTTACTGCGCTGACGTTAGCGCCAAACGATCACGAAGTGACGCTCACTGCAGCGATTTCACTACTTCACATGGCGACTCGAAACTCAAATGAACAACAGAGACATTCTTGGGCACTACGAGCCGTCGTGCTCCTCGAGCGCAGCGCAGAGTTAAACTCGGCGCATCCGCAGCGAGGACTTTACAATTTAGCGCGTGGGTTACATCACCTGGGATGGTCTCACCTCGCGCGTCCAATCTATGAGCGTTGCCTTGAGATTGCATCCGACGAAAACGACGACGGAACAGTTAATGTCTCGCGCGAGGCTGCGTACAACCTGTCGTTGATTTACCGCAAGGCAAAGGCTCACGGCCTCGCGCGCGCAGTCCTGAGAAAGTACCTCACGGTTTAGATTACGAGAAACGAAATTAGCTCACTAGCATCGGCAATAATGGTAATACAACAATAATGGCAGTACTCGCGCCGGAAGAAGATTACTCTTGCGACTTTCTGAAGAGCCCAGCAATCCTAGACGCCAACACGCTCGTCGACGATGGAACCCTTCTCAACGTGGGCACGGGCGCCACCGCCCGAGCCTGCAATTGTGCCCTAATCGTGCTCAGCTCGGCTTCGAGCTGTTGAATTTTCTGCGCCTGTTCCGCAATTATGCTACAAAGTTTCGCCACGTGCTCCGACTGTGCCGCCGCGTCCTCCATACCGACATCGCCGCCCGTCGCTCGCGGCGACACCGCACCGATCATACTTCCAAACATATCTATCCCAGAGTCTGGCGGTTTCGTCGTCGCCAACGCGATCGATTCCAACCGCGGGCTTTTCATCGACGAAAGCGGTCGCGGCGTCGGCGGTTGGGCGCCAAACTTGCGATTATTCATTATGTACGAGCTCGTATTCTTCGGCGCCCCCGGCGTCGAGCGCTTCGATTTTGGCGTCGATCGTTTCGTCGACGACTTTGGCTTTTGTACCCCATTACTCGCGCTGCGTTTTGTCGCGCTCTTCGGTGTTTTCGGCGGTGTTTTCACCGGTGTCTTCTTCTTACTCGCACCGACGGTGCTCGCTTTCTTTCCCCTCGTCGGTGTCGCTTTCGGCGTCGCTTCGAAGAGCGCCTCTTTCGCCGCGCGCACCGACGCGCGATTGGACGCCGGGACTTTACGTTTCTTGTTGTTCGTCGTCGTCTTGCTCTTCTTCGTCATCGTCGTACAGCGCGGAGAGGCGAACAGTGAGGACTGGACTGGATTGACTGACGCTAAAGAGTGAAATGAACACTCA
>Ga0213864_10000646_pt1 | contig 15704 bp, 13 predicted proteins | sample PICome_5_FD_160078 | JGI IMG/M metagenome (GOLD analysis project Ga0213864, IMG submission 160078) | Coastal seawater microbial communities near Pivers Island, North Carolina, United States - PICO247 | ecosystem: Environmental > Aquatic > Marine > Coastal | place: USA: North Carolina... | reverse complement strand
TAGTGTAAAACGCTTGACTGATCCTTCTGTTATCTGCCTACCCGCAAAGTAGCCCATGGCCCTTGGTGAATCCAATGCTTGTTTATTTAAACGCTTGATGAGTTCTTCATCGTAAGCCTTGTACTCTTCCACCGTTACCAATTTGTTATTTACTAAATCAAGAATGTCTACGTCCTCTTTGTACTTGTGGATCATCCTATCCACCTGAAAGTATGTTCTCTTTGTAAAGTCCATCAGGAATGTGCGTAGGTCTTTGACCTCGTGACACGAGAAACAGAAGAACGTACCCGCCTCCTTGTCTACCTCTCCCGCAGGGGTGCGGAAGTTATTGTGGTAGGGGCAGAACACCAAGAAGTCCGAATCTACTTCTCCTTCAATTCGTACTCCTGCTGCTCCAAGGACTCTTCTGATTTGCTCTTCTGTGTATAGATCGCCTCGTTCTTGTCTAACGCCTCTATACATTCTGCTGCTCTCTTTCCAACGTATGCTCCATAAATACTCAATATAAATTCGTAGTGTTTTCCATTGTATTGTACCGTCCAATCAGGCTCAATGTCAAGTCTTACGACGTACCCTGACTCACGCATCTTATCTTCTAGCAATCTAGCGTATTCGTCTTTCATTCTTGGTAGGTACTTATCGCTATACAGTTCACCTGATAACTCAAAACGCTTTATTCTTTTGTGTTGAAACTTCATGCATATATTATACCACTACTCAGGCATAATGTAGCCGAATTGAGTGATACAGAACCGACCCATATTGCTTTGGGTTGGCCCCGCAATCATATCAATAGGGGTAACGGCATGGGGCTGAAACCCAGGCATAATGACACAACTGTTGTTGCTAAGTTCAATCTCTGCCCCGTTTTCCTCATCCATCCACAGCACTAGGTTGCCACCCTTGAAGCCCTGTGGCTCGTACCAAAGGTAGTTTAGCACCGTGAATAGGGAGGAATCTTGGTGTGTAGGGTACTCGTCTCCTTGCTCGTAGTAACTGACGAGAACGCCCTGATAGTTCACCTGACTAAAAGAATTATATAGTTTACTGATGCCTGCTAGTTCCCGCAGCACATACTCATTGTGCCAAATATCACTAACCTGTTGTACGATAGGACTGATACTTTGGTCTTTGTAAACATTATGTAAAAATGCTGCACGGTTGCTCTTGGTTGCATTGCCCTCCGCATCGGTGGCTGAGCCACTATCTTCGGGAGGCAACATAACCTCAGGACGATTCAGGAGCGTCAACTCCTTGTACATGTAGTCACGCTGCTCATTAGTAAACCTATCCTCAATAATCATAACGGGTAGGTCAGGCGTAGGCATGTGCTCAAACTTCATTATTCCATATCCTTATAAATAAATCGTCCAGAGTCAAAGTCAACCTGAACGTAGAACTCACCTAGGAAACCATTGCGGTTCTTTCTAAAGACCGCCTCCAAAACGTCGCTGTTAGCCGCACGACCAAGAGCCAGGAGCCAATCGGCATCATAGGCAATCTGTCGTGACCATGAAGTCTGCCCCAAGGTAGGAACGCTGTTCATATCTGTTACGTCATCAGGTGTTGCAGATGAGATAGCAACGATGGGGATTTCCTCGCTGATAGCAAGCAACTTCAACTCACGGCTCAAGTTCTTCATCTTGACTACCTCGTTCTCAGTTTTGTTGTTGCTGTTCATCAAGTTTAGATAATCTACAAAAACAATGTCAGGATTGTATTGGTCAATCTTGCCACGCAATACGCTTGGTGTTACCTCGCCCTCACCCTCATTAGAGATGATGTGGATTTGTGGTTTGCCTGCAAAGTCTTTCTCCATCCAACGCTTGAGCATATCAATCTCAACATCACCACGAGACAACTTGCGGTGGCTCCACATACCCTGCCCAATGATGGTGAAGATACGATTGCGAACCTCTGTCTCAGTCATCTCAAGTGATACGATTAGTGGTGACTTGCCATTCTTCCACGCTTGTACCGCCAAGTACAATGCCATCCAAGACTTACCGATAGCAGGGTAGGCTAGAAGCACACCCAACTGACCCTTGGTGATACCTGCGGGGAGGTAGTTGTCGAACCCTGCGAGACCTGTGTAAATGCCGTGAATGCCGTTGGCTTGTTCTTCCTGTAACTTTTGGAAGTACGCTACAGCATCGTCTACGTTTGACACATCAAGGTCACGGACAGGTGAAGTTACCTGACGCAAACGTGCTGTCTCTTTTAGCAGACCATCCATGGCCTCAGGTGTCTTACCGTCCTGAACATTGGTGGCTGCCTCACGGAGCATCAACTTCACATGATCCTCAAGATACTGCGAACGCAACTCGTCTAGGTGATGCTTGGTGGCTCCTGTTTCGGGGATGTAGTCAAAGTCCATAAACTTGCCTTGTACAATGTCAGCAGATGGTACCGCTTGGTTCTGCTCGTAGTAGGAACGCATAAAGTCCCATACATCTGTATTGGTGCGGAGCAAACGATCTACGTTGCCCTGTAGCAATACGTGAAACTGCTTGTCGTTGATGACAGCAGATAATACCTTTGACTCTATGTTAGCCACTCTTTAGCCTTCTTCCTCATCTCAGCACGGAACTCATCATCTTGTTGTTTTCTTTCTATAGCCGACATTACCTTATCAACGTTGTAAACAAACCAAGTCCAATTAGGACGCTCGTTTACCTTAAAGTAATAGTCCATAGCAGATACGATCTCATCAAAGTCATAAGACTCAAGCAATCCATCAGCATCCCATTGTGCTTTGTTACGATTCATTGTTGGTTTGGGAATGCCGTTCATAATCAGCCTGTCTTCAAACTTGCTGATGAGAGCGTAACGCAACTTACGATCAGCCATTAGTCTCCCTGATCTGTGAATCTCCTGAGAGAACCAAGGTCAGGAAGTAGGTAGCCTCACCCTTGTCCCAATCAACATCAAAGTTGACGGCAACGGGGATTACCTCTTCAAACTTATGTAGTGCTGCCGCCATGATGTGCATACACTCAGCAGCATCATTTGAATAGGAGCAAAGCACCTGTGCGTTTTCATTACGAGCGACATAAAACTTGCCGCCATTATCAGGGGCAGACTTGGGAGCAGGCTTCTTAACCGCTTCCTCAAATGCCTTCCACAGATTATCCATTATCATTCTCCGATTTCTTGTTTCGCTTCTGTAACTTTAGTTTGTAGTTGTTCTTCTGTAAACTTATATACTCTATCTGATGCCTCTTTAGTTGACTCGCCATCACGGACATAATCAGACACTTGGCAGTCAAGACGTAGGGACTCAAAATTCCCTAGGTTCATTGTATATCCCAATGACCATTGTACCTTTGTAGGTTCCATTTCTACCTCCATGCATCTATTATACCCATACCCCCACACTTTGTCAAGGGGTCAGGTCAAATTGTTTCTGAGAAGATGGGGACAAACTCTCCGTCTTCATTTTTAACGTAGTATATCATACCATCCCCCATCTGATAACGCAACTCCTGAGCAGAAGGTATTTTATTATTTGTAGAAAGTCCGTCCTTTCGGGGCCTGCCAATGTGATGGGTGGCTAAGAGATCCCTTGCCTCCCATATGTGCTCTTCCGAATAATAACTTAGATAACCAAACTTTCTTTCCCCATTTAGACGCTCGCCTACGGGGTTGGGAAGGATTCCATTTCTTACTAATCTTGGTATACTCTTCTTATTGTAGTTTAGCAACCTCGCTGTATCAGCGATGGTAAACGCCTTCTTGCGTTTCTTCTTAAACTCAACGATGTTTACCTGTTGCCTACTACCATTATATAGGTTATTTATAGTGACGATACCTGCGGCTTTGTTAATGTGAACAATCCTCACCAACTCCCCATTCAAAAACCAAGTCTTACGACGATTTTGATTCTTGACTAAGGGAGCATCAGTTGTTTGGCTATTTGTCTTTCTTTCTGCCACAATTGTGCCGCCTCTCCAATATTGTAGTCAAAGTTTCTGTAAAACTTACGCCAACCACATAGTAAGCAGTATATCTCCAAATGGTTGTGCTCTGAATATGCACGGTCAATAAAGACCCTACCTGAACACCTATTGCATTTTATCATGTCATATATTATATCATGTAGGTATGCCAATGGCTAATAGGTTTACCGTGATGGTAACCTGCCCTGAAGCATTGAACTTTACAATCCCGTCGATACGAGAGTTGGTAACAGATCGTAATGTAACTGTTACGTCGTCACCAAGGTCAGAGCCACGGTTCATAACCGTAGCGGTAACGATTGGTGGGTACTTGAAGTCGGCAGGATAAGAATATGAGAATGGCTTTGTCTCTCCTGCTGTGACGTTCTCGTTGTTGGTAATATCAATATAAGATCCAACAACCTTTGCAGCCTGCGTCTGAATGCTCTGCTGCCCTGCGTCACGAGTCAAGATAGTCGTGTAGTTGTATGTAGCAGATGAGATCTGACTTGCTACGTTGTTGATAGCATTTGCCATATCATAAACATATGTTACGTCTAGGGGTTGCCCACGGTCAGGCAAAGGAATACCACTCATATGACTATTATACCATAACCCTAAGCATTTACCCTGAACTCTGCTGATGCGATGGTGAAGTTATCGGCATCATGTAGTGGGTCGATTGGATAAGATGGACGACGCAACTGAACATACAAATGATCGTGTCCTGGGTCATTGGGGATATCTATGGATACTGAGGTGCCACGGATGCGACCTACATAATGCCAACCTGTAAGTGCGTTTGGATCTGTTCCTGTGTTAGCGTCATACACAGTCCAAACGTCTACTTCGGCTAATGTCCCAACAGACTCGTCTTCTAGCCATACCTCAACCTCAGGCCAAGTTATTGTGCCGATGTTCCTGTTTGCTTCCCTAACAATCTCTACAGCATTTACATCACCATCAATAGCGTACTTGAATGGTGCATCAACGGTAAGAATAGGGGTCCAAGCAGACACACGGTTTAGGTTGAATGCCGTGACACGATAGCGAACCTCTAGGCTATTGGGATAGTAGAGGTTGGCAGGTGGAATGTCTGCGAAAGGAATAATAACTTTCTTGGTCATCATACCTCCAAGGAGAAGCGGAAGTCGGCATAGTTGTTGGTGTTAGCAACCTTGATGATAGGTGATCCGTCTGTGCGAACAATAGAATATCCTGTCATTTTGTATACAGGGTTTTCTATCTTATTCTCAATGCGTAGACCATCAAAGGCTAGGAAGTTGTCTCCGTCTACCTCCGCATAAATGCGGCATAGGTTGGTGGTGGCAGATGAGAAGTTTGGTGTAGTGGCAAATGTAACATAAGGTTTTGTTAGATCTTCCACGGCATCAATGCCATAGTTGCTGTAATCAACTGACTGATCTAGTTGTGCGTTTGCTACAAAATAACTATTCTGCTGTAGGTTTGCAGCGGGAGCATAAATCTGTAACTTAGCATAGTTGCTATCTGTATTGTTTTCGTTCTCGTAGAACTCCACAAGAATCTTAGCGGCATTCTGAACAGGGTTGCTACCAATAGCGATTGAGTCAACAACAGAGAAAGCAAACTTAAGAATGTCAGTTGGGTTGTTACCTGAGATGTTTAGGTAGTTACCAATAAGGTCAATGTGTGATCCTGAGCCAAACCACTCTGTCACTATACCCTGCTGATCCCAAGTGCCTGTGTCGTTGTTGATTGTTGATAGGTCGCCACGGACAAGCAAGGTTTTGTTTAGGTTGCGTGGGCCTTCGCCTCGTAGCCTACGGTTGCTAACCTGAAATGCTAGGGCCTCTGTAGGAGCAAAGAAAGCGGGTGGTGTATCGGCAAATGAAATGTCGGGACCAACCAAGTTTAGAGTAGGTGGCTCTGTGAATGATCCGTCATCAAAGTGCTGTAGCCAAGACTGATTGAAGTTGAAGATAGATCGGCTGTCGAATGATCCTGCCAATGAGTTTTTATCGGCAGACCACAAGGCGATCTCTGTGATTGAGTAGCGTTCTGCTGTAGGTAGGTTACCTGTGAAAGATACCTTGGTACGAACAACGATGAGGTTGCCGTAGTTTTCTTCTGCCAAATCTATCTTTGCTAGATCCTCGCCAATCATCTCATAGGAGATGCTGCTTTCAGTCTTGTTGGAGATACGCCATTGTCCATCGTACCCCTCATCTTGTAGATAAACTACAATAACCTCACCGATCTCAATGGTATCAGGCACGTTGTCTAGTGTCCCCAAGGTTACCACGTTGTCTGTGCGTTCCTTGCTGATCACAACAATAGTCTGTGAGTCGTCTACATATCCCTTAGATGAGATAGGCACACGGGCTATCTCAAAGTCCATTTCTGTCTTTGCTACTGCCTCGTTTGGGATGGGGTCATTAGCATCTAGTGGTGTCGCACCACAACCGATGGACATGTGCGTAGCAAACGCAGGCACCTGCCCGATCAAAAACTTAGATATTAGTTCTTTGCCATCGTTAGTAATCATGTTTCCTCAACTATCTCTATTATACCATTCTCTAGAATCTGCACTTGCACTTCTTCCTCATCGCTCATATTCTCCATCTCAATCACCAAGTTTCCGTCCTCATCCACGTATGGCTTGGTTAGTGCTTTGGTGAAGATGTTGATACCAAAGCGAGTAAAGTAGTCAAACTGCTGTGGAGCAAAGATCATATTGTTTGGGTTGTACGCTTGCCTCAAAGATGGTAGGTTGTAGATGGGCTCATAGATAGTTTCTTGACCATCAATGAGATCACCACGAGTAATGGTAGATAGTTCTGTAGCCCCTAGTGACTCAAACACTAGTTTCATTAGGTTCTCTACGTCCCCCGCAGTTTCGTCCCAAATGATTTGATCTGTGGGTGCAACCTTTACGTTTACATCTGTCTCACGCTTTACAAAGTTAGGGTAGTTAGGTGAAGGTGGTGGGGCAGGTGGAGGAGGTGTACCACCACCGCTTACTGTAGGAGGGCTATAGTTTGCCCACCAATCACGGGCTCGCTGCCCCTTCGCTGTGCGGCCAGGCTGCTCTCCAGCCAACCACTTCCTGTGCTCTTCATCTAACGCTGCCTGAACGTCTGCGTAGTTAGTAAACTCAGCCATATTACACCTCCGCTACGTTGATTACTGTAGCGATCTCGCCTTCAGATAACTTATGCTCTATATTATACACCACATACTTTTTCTCGTCATCAGAGATAACATCCACGCCTTCGGGTGTTTTGTAATCTATGTTTACGATATCGCCCAACTGTAGGTGTGGTACACCGAACACCTGCATACCCACAGTTTTCTTGGGAGTCATTGTTTTCTTGATGATCCAATCCATTGCTTCTTCTGCGGCATCTTCCGTTTGGACGTATGGGGTATCCAAGGTAAACTCTTGTACTCCATAGCGATTGCGGCTGTTCTGAATGTCTTGGTATATCTCTTTGTATTCAGAACTACGACCTTGGCCTGAGTAGTTGAAGTTGCTATTCCTACGGAAGAAATCGTCAACGGTCATAGAGTAGGATGTGTTCTGTGTGAAGGAGATACCCAACATCTTTAGGTAGTTACCGCTGTCTCCACCAAGCATTAGGTTCTTGTCAATATTATTGAACACCAAGAACTCTGCTCCGTAACTACCCGCATACAAACCGCTGACTGTGTAGCCCTTGGCCCTGTTGACTGTGGGTGCTACAATGGCACGCAAAGCGGGGAATGCCTGATCGTATCTGACATTAAAGTATTTTGCCCCTCGCATAATAGTTCCAAACTCTTCGTAGTACAACTCGTACATAGATGGGTTAGATGAACTAATGCCTGATAAGTATGTGCTCTGTACGATACCGCTGATTCCATACCTACGGATAGCATCTGCCTGTGTAATATCTTCGCCATTTGTAAAGGCTTGAGATACAGGCATTGATATTTTCTTGGCTTGGTTGTAAGCAAGGTTATCAGTAAGAGCATAAACATTCTCAAACATGATACGAGAGGTACCACGAGTGAATAAAGCCATGTTCTGATACTTGGGTAGTGGCTCCTCGTCCAAAACTGTAGCAACCTGCTTGTCATTTATGTATAAATAAAACTCACGAGAACTACCCTTATCCACATATTCAGCAGCCAAATCATAAACAGTAGTCTTTTCGTTGGTGACAAGCCTGCTTTGTGATGTAAACTTACCATCATCAACTAGGATTTCTGCTTGACCACGATAAAGAACCTTTGGTAATGCCTTTGAAGTGACTGATGTAATGCTTCCGTCAGAATCAGCCTCAGCAATATTGGCATTTGTTTTCTCATATGAAATAGTATTTGGTGTTACTGTTGAAATAGTGTGTACTCCGTCGAATGGAGCACCAACCCCATTCACATCTACCTGCTCTCCTGCGACAAAATTATGATTACGAATGGTAGTTAGCGTTGCCACATTTGTAGTCAATGACTTTTTAATAACCTCAGTAGAGTTTGCTGAATTTAATGTCTTGTAAAATAGCACGTTGGCAATAACTACTTCGCTATCGTCAGATACAGATAGTTTGCCACCACTCTCGGAGTAGGTTGTAAGTGGTATGTAGTCTGCTTGGGCGGTAGTTCCGTCTGTACCGCTTACTGATTTATTGACAATAAAGTTTTTATTTCCATTCTCGTCACGGCTTACGGCTTGTACCACAAAAGTACCGTTGAAATTAGCATCGGCATAACCACTAACAGTCACCTTGTGCCCCGCAACAAAGTCGTGGTTGGATGTGTAGGCGATGGTTGTACCTGTTCCTACGGCATTTGTAATGGGTGCTGTAAGTATTTTTGGTTTAATGCTGTACTGCAACTGCTTACGATCCTGAGAAATGGCGGTGACAACCCAAGAGCCGTTGATTGCTGTAGGATTATTCTTATCATTTATGTCAGAGACACCCGTTACTGTTATTTTATCTCCAACCTGTATCGTGTGTGTCTTATCAAGAGTGACAGTAACTACGTCATCGACAACCTGAACCACAGGGCTCTTAACAATATTGTAGGTTTCTTTGTTTGCCGTGCTAAATGATGAGGTAGATGACTGAGTTAATGCATCAATCTCAAACCAATAACCAATATTTTTATCGGGGTTGACACCAAACCCTAGACCGCCGCCACCGCCACGGATGGCGACAGCCTTTGATGGGTCTGTTGATGTGAGATCTGTTGGGTAAAGATCGAATAAACCTAGTGGCTCTTGGTCGGCATTTGAGTTTGATAGGATTTTACCAATAACTCTCATTCGTGTTCCGTAGTGTGAGTATTGTTTATCCAAATCTTTGTAGACGTATGATGTAAAATCAGAGGGCTCAATGGCTGCGGGTAGTGTTGGGCCACCAAATACTAAGGCAGATGACTGAACGGTACCTGTCTCTGTATTTTTTAGATATGTTGTTTCTGATTCTGTTGGGTAAATGCCTGCCATAAAGTTACGAATAATACCATTACGAGTTGATCGGACAGCATAAGCATCAGCATTATACGTTTCACCATTGATAACAATGTCTTTTCCTGTATCTGTTAGGAAGTCAGTAGTGTCGGGGTAGTACAAGTTTGTGTCGGTGTTGAATAAATACTGCTTTGCATCCTGATGCATACCACGGACGTTGGAGTTACTAACCCAAGTTGATGACTCATTGATACCCGCTTGGTGTGTGGTGATGGGTGTGCCGAATTGTCCTCGCCCATGCTCCACTAATTCTCCGTCCTCAACAAGCGAATAAATACGAACAAGACCTGTGGTGTAGATTTTTCCGTTAAATGTTAGGTCGGCAAGGTACTTCTGATACTCTTGGTTGTTAGTAATCCATACGTTACCTACATTCTGTACGGAATATTGTACTGCGTCATACCTAATAATCTCACCGTTGGCATAGAAATATCCTTCGTAATCGGTAATCCAAAATGATGACTCACCAAAGTCCATGACATTGTTTGTTAATTCACCATCTACCAACTCAGGTACGTCACTAGTTAATGTAGCACGCAAGGGAATGGCTGATAATGAGAAGCCACTTTGCTGCCCTGCTGATTCATTCTTGGTTCGCAACTGCTCTTGGCCTGCTACCTCCCATAATTGTACGGGCTTGTATACATAGTCCTTGTATTTTTCTGAATATGGTGCTTGCCTAATAGAAGCAACGCCACGCTGAATGTATCGTGTGGTGTAATTTAACTGACCATCGTTATAAACTTTCTTTTCGTTAGCGGATAATGATTCAATATTTGGCAATACTGTTTTATTATCAACAAATTCTTCTTGACCATAAAGCGTCATATCAATATCTCTGTTATCAGGAACGATATATCCCTTGGTTGCCGTGACAAAATTGTTGTATTCATCAAACCACATTGCACATTGTGCTGACCTTGCGAGGTCTTGTAGGGTCTGTGCTACGTTTTGTTCTGATGAGCAGTAGAAATATGGGATCATTAATTCCGTTTCTCCCTCGTCACGGAGGAATAAATAGTTGCTAAACCCAATATTATCTAATAATGTTGACACAGCATAAGAGAGTGAAACATTTGTCATCAATAAATCAGGAGATTTGACAGCCTCAAAGTGCTTAAACTTATCACGGAGCACAATACCCTTGCTCTCATATGAGTTAGAGGTCTCAGGGAATTCATCTGAGTACATAGTTTTGAGAGGTACATAGAAATCCCAAGGCAGGCTGCTGTCTCCAATGGGAACATCTACGTTTCCAATGATCTGATATGTGGTGAAGGCGAACTCCATATCGCAGAATCCCGCCAAGATGCTACCGTCGTTTGTAAGGGGATTAAAAATATTGGCATCCGTGAATGCTAGGTCATCGTCAAATAGCGTTAGATTGCCCGTAGAGGCCAGCAATTGCCCTGTTGGTAATGAGGTGCTGCCAAGATTAGCCATGGGCTTGTTGATTGTGAGTGATTCGACCTTTTCTGTAATGTCCATGAGCAAGCGTGGGGACAACTCAATGAGATCAAATGGGACGTTCTCTTTGTTCATTGTTGTCACAATAAGACGCAATCCTTTGACAAATTGGAACTCACGATATTGTTTCTTGTTGTTTTTTACAAAGTATTGTGGGGTAGTCAAATCTTTTATTGTCTTTGTTTGGCGAGTAGCCTGACTATCTCCAATAGTCCAACCATAATTAGCGGCGTAGGTAATCCAATTTCCTCCGTCGCTGATGTAAACTGTACCTGCATCGTTCTCGTCTACTGCTAAAATGTATGCGTGACCCAAAGGTGCGTACTCAGGAATCTGATAATTGCTACTAACAATGTTTATTAGTTTAAAACTCTGCCTAAATTCCTCAGGCACTAGCAATCCATAGCCTATTTCCAAATAACCATCGTGACTAAAAATAGGTGAGCCATCATCACGCACATCATATTCATTAAATACCTTAGCGTCAATCCATTTATTATCTTCATCAAGGTACTGAATGGTGAACTGCTTTGGTACCGTGGCATTTTCTTCTCCGTAAAATGGATCGCTAACAGATATTTCTGTTGGTGTACGGAAGTCAGGCTTTTGTACGCTACCAATATTAGTCTGTACTTTTAGCACAACCTTATTTGTTGGCACCTGATTTTTATAAACAACGAATGGCACAGCGTCTTCAATAATGGATGTTCCCGTTGCCTCGTTTTTATTTTGGGAAATGCCATATTCTTTTACTTGTTCCACATTATTTACAGTAATCTTTTCTGTGCGGTAGGAAGTCCAATATTTAAATATGTCATTACGATCACCCATGTAGTATCGTGGACGTTGAGCAATGGTGCTGCCGCTACCCTCTGATAAATACTGACCCCTGCCAAAATACATCAACTTATTAATACCGCTACGAGGGCGATGTGGAGTAAAGCAGTCGTCAAGTGAGTAGATAAACTTTATCTTTTCCTGTTGTGTCGTTAGGTATAGTGGACTGTTTGTATTGTCAAGACCTTGGAACACTACTGTGTCTGCGTCTGTTGCTCCTGTATAAGCGTTGTCAAGATCGTCAGGATCAAAGGCACGGGCAGGTGTAGCATAAATACCACCGCTGCCAGGGCGATAACGATAGTTTCCTACAAGGTCAATGTTGTAAGACGCATTCATATTTATTTCAGCCCAAGATGCTTGGCCTGATTCAACCGTATGCGAATGCTTTAACTCATTTTCTAAGTGTTCGTCCCGAAACATTATGCCTCTTCCAAACTTAGATTAATCGTCCAAAAATCGTATGTCTGCTGTCCTCGCTTTTCTACTGTGTAATCATAGGTGGTGAAGTACATAAGTTTAATATCGTTGTACACGGGTAGGAAATTAAATGAGTCATCAGTAATTTCTCCACCAAAAGTAAAGTGGTCAAACTTATCGTATCCCATATACACGTAGAAGGGACCATTATTTTTCTCGTACCAATCTGTTAATTCTACACCGCCTGCTCCTGCGTCGGTGGTAAATGGCTCACACCCATCTTTATTTGTTGGCTTGCCATTTAAATCCCATAAAACCTTACGAGCAAATGATCGGCTTGGAAGCATAGTCCAACCACAGCCAACAGACCACTTGTCTGCGATGTGATAAGAACGCATAGTTCCGTTAACCATACGCCTGCGTGATTCAATCCTTTGTGAAGTCAATACGATGGGTGATCTATTATCGTCACTTAGTACAATAAAATCTTCGCCTTCCTCGCCAAAAGGAACATAGCGACCATCTAGCATACGTCCTGGGTTATTGGCAAACAACAATGCCTGTGGTCGTCCCCACTTCTTTCTACCCGCCATGTAAGCGGAGGTTGCTTCTGTCATCACTAACTCCTAATTCCTCTTGATTCTATTTGGCGAATCTTTCCAACTACCACGGAAGCAATTTCATCAGGTGATGCATTCGTAGTGGCGTTGACTGCTACGCTATAACTATTATACACCCCTCCTGACATTGGTGCTGTAGGCTTGATCTTCTGACCATTCTGAGGAATGCTAAACTTACGAGCATTCATCGCATTCATTACACCTACGCCATACTTGTCTACCGTTGCCTTGCTCATAATAAACTCACCAGGCGTAAGCATAGCAGGTACAACATCCGTTCCCTTTGCTATACCGCCACGAGCCTTGAAAACATAGTCAGGCCAATTAATGATTCCCTCTGTGCCCTTAGCGTCTGCTCTTGTGTATCCTGAACTCGTATCGGGGGTCATTGTCTGTGGTTCTGATTCGTTGTTCTTAGCCCTTTCTGCCTCAGCCAAAGCGTTGATGTTTGATATGCTGTTTGCGTAGTTGGGATCAAACTTGAAGTCATTAGCCAATCTTTCTGCTGCTGCTACCTGACGTTCTAGTTCGTCTGCTTGTCGCTCAAATTCATCAGCGGTTTGACCCGCAACCTCTACCCTATCTACTTCCCATTCAACGAGAGCATCGGCATCTTCTACCATAGACTCATAAGATTCTTTTTGATTAGTTAGTGGCTCAACAAGGTTTTCGTTGATCTCGTAGATTTCGTTGTTTAGTTTTCTTATCTGTAGGGTGCGTTCGTAGTTTTCATCTTCAAGGTCACGAATCTTTAGTCCTGTTTGGTAGTTGACTTCTTGTAGGTTGTTTATTTGTTCTTCTATTGCTACCCTTGTCATACCATTTTCTGACACAATACTATTGACGGCATTTTCCCTTGCCACATCCATTGCTTCTTCTTGTCGTCGTTGTGCCTCTTCTACCTGAGACTGTCGCATTTCTTCTGCTGCTTGTGCCGCCGCATAAATATCACCGCTAGAGATTGCTTCGCCCATAGAGATTTGCTGTTGCTGTTGTGCCATCAAGTAATCGTTGATAGCAGCAACCTGAGTTAGTGCCTCTACTCTCTTGTCGTATGTATCATTAATCTTTTCTTCTTGATCGCTAATGTCGTCAAGTTGCCTATTGAGAACCTCAACCTGCCTATTAACCATTTCCTGCTCACGGCGTAGGTCAGAGATACGTTGGCTGTTTAGTTCGTTTAGCCTATTGAGATCATCAACCTCTTCTTTCTTTATGTCAATCCTATCTTGCTCTGCCTCAATCAACTTCTCTGTTAGGTAGATCTGACGCTCCAAAGCATCCTTCAAGTCATATCCATTTTCAATCTGAATACCCGTTGATTCTTCTAGTGAAGCAACCAATCCTTCATTGGCTTCTGTTGTATCCTTAAACCATTTAGACATAGCGTTGCTTTCTGCGGCTGCCTCCGCTTCAGCAAACTTATCACGGATGTAATCTAGGTTTTCCTGTAGTTTCTCTGTTGCTTTTTCAAACTCACTAACCTCATCCCCCGCTTCATCTAGATTCTCTACAAGATTAACAATAATTTTGTAGATCTCTTCCCATTGTCCCTTTGCCTTTGGTGGAACGCTCATCAAAACATCTAGAAGTTGTGAGTTGCCCATGACTGCTTCTACAGCCTCAGCAGAGAAGATACCCAAGTCTTTAAGTATTTTCTCTACCTTTGGTTGGAAGTTTGATCTCTTAGCGTCTGCCTCAATCTCATTGATAGACTCGTCAATAAAGTTGTCGTTGAATAGTTGTTGTGCCAACTTCTGCTTTTTCTTACCGCCCTTGCCGTTGAAGGCATCAAGAATCTTCTGTGCTTCCTCAGCACCTAGAGCCGCAATTTCGCCAATGAGAGATTCGCTTAGGCCCATAGCACGCAACTGCTGAACAATACCGTTGTTTGTGGAAAGACCCTCAAGTAGTCTGTTGTACCAACCCTTCTTCTTTTTGTTCATATCCTCTAGTACTTTGTCAATGTCATTAAAGATACGTGATGTATCAATTAGGTTATCAAGGAATTTCTCCCAACCATCTACTGAATCCTTTGAGCCGCCGCTTCCACTCTTGTCCTTGTCGGTAGGAGCCTTACCACCACCTGTATCCAAGTTCTTGAATGATTCAAGGAATTCGTTTAAATCCTTTAATGGATCTAGCACCTCATCACGTAGTTGTACACCACGCTCAAGCCTATCTGCTGACGCACCAGCGGCTAATCCTGATCCGTAGTTCAACTTAATTTTTGCGTCAACTTCCATGTTTACAGCCATCATAATGGCTATCTTGGTTTCGTTGTCCAACTTAGAGAACTCTTCCAAGGAGTAGCCCATATCCTTGATTCGTTTAACTGCTTGTTCAGCAGATACGTCGCCACCTGTAACCTTTAGGATTGCTTCTCGCATACTTACCTTGTCGGTAGCGGCGGCGACTTCTTCAAGACCCCTTGTGTATGCATCCAAAGCAGCAGGGTCGTCAAACATACTTACGCCTGCAATATCATTTAGTTCTTGTGGGATCATCTTTAGGGTTTCAAGATCTTTGTTGATGTACGTTAGTTGACTCCTGCTCAATCCCTCGTACTCAAAATTAATCTCTAGTTCGTCACTATCTAACTCATCCTTCAAACCTAGATATTCTACCCTTAGTTCTTTGAGGAATAGTGGTACTTCGTCGCCGCCTTCATTAACCTCTAAAGCATTTTTAATACCAATAAGCCTGTCGTACATTTGTTGGGCATATGGTAGTTCATCCTTGATCATACCCAAGTACCCAATAACTTCACCAATGTTTCCATCTTCTAAACTATTGGCGAAACCTTCTGCAAATGGCTGTACCGCCAAGTCCGAATCTTCGGCAGCCTGAATGAAACCTGACATTTGCTTATCAAGAGCATCAAACTGCTTATCACGTTGTTTCTCAAGTTCGTTAAACGTTGTC
>Ga0213864_10000645_pt1 | contig 15707 bp, 13 predicted proteins | sample PICome_5_FD_160078 | JGI IMG/M metagenome (GOLD analysis project Ga0213864, IMG submission 160078) | Coastal seawater microbial communities near Pivers Island, North Carolina, United States - PICO247 | ecosystem: Environmental > Aquatic > Marine > Coastal | place: USA: North Carolina... | reverse complement strand
GTTTACAGCATTACCGTTGGGGGATCAAATGGAAACTTTAGTAACGGCGTTGTTGAAGAGGTATGTATCGACGTGGGACCCGAAGTCCCTGAGAATTGCTTCTGTAACTGCGACTCCTGTGGCGGAAATGGCGATGGAGCTACAGGACCGACAGGACCTCAAGGCCCCGCTGGGCCTGCAGGACCCACTGGTCCCGTAGGTCCTACTGGTCCCTGCTGCACTGGTCCGACTGGTCCTGATGGTCCAACCCCTCCGAATACGGGTTGCGCTACAATAAAGACTGCAGACTATAACGTTGACATTAAGTTTTTTGGGAGTGATGGTGCAGAGCTACCAAACTCTACTTCTACAGATCCCAATACGATTGCTCAGTTCGCTATGAACTTTGAAAACGTAGTAGTAGAGGAAAGTGATGTTGAGTTCTTCGAGGGGTTGCAGAATGTAAATGGCACTGTAAGCTTACAGATGGCCACGGCATCAGGCGGCGTTCAACTAGTTACGTTTGAGTATTCTTCGTGCATAGTTCAAAATGCCCCTAATGGAATAATAGTATTTTTTGGAGGCCTTTTATTTATAAGCGGTCCTAACCCTGTAGACTTAAACCCACAACAAAGCAGCAACGTAGATTTTGACTACACTGTTTGCGTCTCCCCCAGCTTTGTCCTTCAAGGGATTGTAACTACAGAGATGTTTACTGCGGGGGTAACTGGGTCTACCCCTACCAGCTTGAGTGACGGTCAGATACTGTTGAACTCTTCTAGCTACTCTACTGTTTCTGAAATATATATCAGCGATACGGTCAGCCTCCAAGAGGCTACCTCGTCTTATGCTACTGCTAGCATCTCAGACTCCGCTACGCTGATCTCCAACATAAGAAAGGGGGCTATATCTCTCAGGTCTAGTGATGGGATTACAGTGTATAGCTTCAATGGGGCCAGCTACACTAGCAACTTCTTGACCCTTCAAAACGTATCTGTCGCAAACGACGGGATCGGAGGGTCTGTAGCTACTGGGGCTATATCAGTAACCATAGATCCTTCTTTTGGTCTTGAAGGACCTACTGGACCTACAGGAGCGAATGGTTCTATAGGAGCAACTGGAGTAACAGGACCCACGGGCGCTACAGGTGCTACAGGTGCTACTGGTGCTACTGGTGTTACGGGACCTACTGGAACTGCTGGAGATACAGGCGCGACTGGTGTGACAGGAGTTACGGGACCAACAGGTCCAACAGGCGCGACTGGTGTTACGGGCTCTACTGGACCAACGGGACCGACAGGCGCAACAGGGGTCACAGGGGCCACGGGTGCAACAGGTGCAACAGGTGCAACGGGTGTTACTGGTGTAACAGGTCCCACGGGCGCAACAGGAGTAACAGGCCCTACAGGAGCAACTGGTAGCACAGGCCCTACAGGACCTACGGGTGCTACAGGTCCTACAGGTGCAACGGGTGTTACTGGTGCAACAGGAGTAACAGGTCCCACTGGAGCGACTGGTGTAACAGGTGCTACTGGCGCTACTGGTGCAACAGGACCCACAGGAGTTACAGGATCTACAGGAGCAACGGGCCCCACAGGCCCCACGGGAGCAACGGGTGTTACTGGTGCAACAGGTCCTACTGGACCGACGGGCTCGGTGGGGTCTGTAAAAGGAAGCAATGAGGATGGTGCTACTGGTGTGGTATCTAATCCAGGATTTATAAAATTTGACAAGTTAGAAGTTGAGGCTACTGGTGTTGATGGGGCCTTGGTTAAGCAAGAAAGGTTTACTCAAGACTATGTCCTGAACATTCCTGACGAGAATGGAGTAGAGAAGTCGTTTGGTAAGTACTTAAACGGTGACACTGTACCATCTTCTGGAAAAACAGCCATAGAGGTTATGATTGATGCGTTCCAAGACGCTGTAAACCCAAGCCCGTCTATTAGCACAACGAATCAACCCGACTGGCAGCATCCAAGCAACGCCTCCACCATCAACCTTAGTGTTGATTTTGGGATACAAAACGTTGGAGCAAGCGGAACTGCCGTTGTAGAGTACCAGCTTTCAACGAGCTCCAGTATACCCATTTCTGGAACCTGGACTAACGTGATTAGCTACACATCCTCTACTGTCGTCTATGGAGCAAGCGCGGTGACCCCGTCCTACAATACGAACACGGCCTGGGCAAGCAATAATTACTTCCACTTCAGGGTCAGGGTAACAGACTCAACCAGCGGAACTACTGAGCAGATTGCATACGCATTTACTACAGCTCAGACCTTTAACAAACCTGACGTCACGAGTCAGAGCATATCCAGAAGTGGGTCGGCTATAACTGCTGCAGGCGGAACAACAGGAACCTCCAGAGAGTACGGAGACGTCAGATCAAGTTTTGTCTACGCTGTTAGGAGGGACGAGGCATACGACCCGCTTATCGACTCTACTGTAGAGTTTAAGAACGGAAGCAACTGGAGAGAAATAACCACACCTAGTTCTTCTTTTGACCTAAGTGCTCTTGCTAACGGAAGTACCCAGACTGGAATAACCTTTAGTATAACAACTGACAGCATAACCCTTGCCACGGACGGGGTTATAGACTTGACTACAAAGACCACCCCTCATGAGTATAGAAATCGAATAGACAGTACTTATGGAGCGGACAGGACGGATGAGTTCAATGACATCAACTTCTATTACAGCTACGCAATATATTTTGATACTACTACCCTAACCGCCTCCTCTACCACCTCTCAAGTTCAAGCAGTTTACAACGCAGCTGGCGGTGATGACAACGGAAACAACGAAATAGAAATCAGAACAAGCGGTAGCTATCCATCCAACATAGGTAATACATCAAGCTTTACTGTGCAGACGAGCAATAAGTTCATGTATATCTTCTATCAGGGATCTACTAATATCTCTCAGATAAACCTTGACGGGGTGTCTCCATCTATTGGTGCGTTCACCAACTTGGGGACGTTCACGTTGGATAACAGATACGGAGTCAGCGCCACTTACACAGTGTACAAGAGTAACTCCACTAACGCATTCAATAACCAATTCTTACAAATTCTCTGATGGCTGTAGAAATAGGACGTGCTGGTGAATACGGTCACAACAACGCAGATAAGTCTTTCGTCGATTCCGATATGGTTCGCGGGGGCGCACGTGTCGTCGCTGACCTCAATGCGCTTTACCTGCTTTCTTCTAAGTCAGACCAGCTCAAGCAAGATGTAACGATGGTGTTCGTCACGTCAGAGAACGCATTCTATGTGCTCTCTGATGACGGCAACATAGGAAATGCTACGGGGTGGACTGATATTGGAACCATAATAGCCGCAGCTGGCGCTACAGGTCCGACAGGCCCCACAGGACCTACAGGGGCGGCGGGAACCAACGGAACCAACGGAACCAACGGATCGGACGGTGCTCCAGGGGCAGATGGAGCCACGGGGGCTACGGGTGCGACTGGTCCTACGGGGGCTACTGGCGCCACAGGGCCCACAGGCGTCACAGGCCCTACTGGTGTCGCTGGAGCAGATGGTGTAAATGGTCAGGACGGCGCTCCAGGGGCAGATGGAGCCACAGGAGCAAGAGGTGCCACAGGTGCAACAGGTGCTACTGGACCCACTGGTCCTGTCGGGCCGATTGGAGACTTGTCTGACGTTTCAATAACAGGGGTTGAAGAAGGACAGACTCTGAGGTATGACGGTGGGTTGGCGGCTTGGATAAACGAGTATGACGACAGAACCTTTGTTAGGGTGTACAACAATACTGTGTCTACACTACTTGCAGGAAAGGTTGTATACATCAGCGCAGCTCAGAACGTTAATGTTGCTCAAGTAGAGTTGGCTAGAGCTAACTCATCTTCTACTATGCCAGCTATTGGTGTCATACATGAAGATATTTCGCCCGCTAATGAAGGTGTGGCAGTGGTATATGGCAAGGCAGACAACATGAACACTTCTAGCTTTAGTGTTGGTGATACTGTCTATGTCAGCGAATCCACTGCGGGTGAGATAAGTACAAAACCCACTGGAGCTACAAATCTGATACAGAACATCGGTATCGTAATGCGATCCGATAGTACAAATGGGGTGGTAAAGGTCACTGGTGTTGGAAGAAGCAACGACGTACCTAACATACCTAACGGTCAGGCCTGGATAGGTAATGCAAGCGGGGTTGCCACCCCCACTACACTGGCTACCGTTGCAACTAGCGGGGACTATAACGACCTTTCAAACACGCCGTCGATACCAACTGGTACGGTAAACACCATCACTGATGGGGTTCAAACAGTGAGCAACCCTACTACAGTAGAGTTTGGCTCTCTTTCTGGGCAGTGGAATATTACCGAGTCACCATCTGGTACAGCTCAGGTTGATATTGAGTTAGCCGCTAGAGGGTTGACAGATTGGTCTTCTATAGCTGCAGCTAACGGGGATGTAGTTCAGTACTATGGTGGTAACTACTATCCGACCCAAATAGAAGGGGCTACTGGAATAAACTACAACGTAATAACGCCAGCAAACTCTAGCGCCCCATCTGTTAGTCTTTCTGTGAACGAAGCTGAGCTCAACATCTCTAACATGGGGGGTACAGTAACTTCTTACAACCCTACTACTTCTGGTATTAGTTCTAACGGAGACGCTTCTGGAGAGATAGTTTATATAGGTAACTCTGGTGACAACCTTACCGCAGGTCAGGTGTACTACTATAACGGCAGCGGAAGCTGGGCAGCTATAGATGCTGATGCAGACTCAACATCAAAAGGGTTGCTAGGTGTAGCTATGGGGACTGACCCTACGAGCAGTGGCGTACTTATAAGGGGTTTCGCAAAGGTGACATCTAATCTGGGCACCCCAGGGGCCGTTGTGTATGCTTCTACAACTGCTGGCACCATAACAGAGACCGCCCCAACAGCAACCAATGATATAGTCAGGGTGGTGGGTTATACGATCGACAGCACAAACGACATCATATATTTTAACCCAGATAAGACCTGGATTGAATTGGGATAATGAGCAGTTTAGCTAGACTTTCTGGTATTGCCCTCGATGGGTTTAGAAGTGTAAACGGGTCAACAAAACCGAACATCAACACGATTAACGGTCAGAACTTGACGGCGGCTACAGGTGTAGTCTCTTCTGGTCTCGTGATGCATCTGGACGCGGGAGACAGCCAAAGCTATTCTGGCACTGGCACGGCGTGGAACGACCTTACCTCCAACAATGTCGACTTCTCTTTGATAAACAGTCCAACCTATTCGTCTACTGATGGGGGTGGATCTTTTCAATTTGACGGGGTGGATGATGAGATTAGGTCTAGCTATTCTGCTTCTTCCCCAATACTGTTTAGCGCAAGCGATTTGGATACAAACGGAGCTACATTTCAGCTTTGGGCAAAGAATGTTTCGGGTCATAATGTTCAGTTTAACACCAATAGCGCCAGTACAAACCACTACTATGGTATAGAGGTAATACCTACGTCTCATCCAACCTTTGGTCAGAGGTTTGGTGCTCACATTTTTGAAGGGAGTACCTTAAACTCCCAAAATGATAGAAGAACAGCAGTTTCTAGCTGGGGTACGCACAGTGCCAACACTTGGTATCTTTTTACTTTTACTTTCAGCAGCAATGAATCAAGTGGTATTGGCTTTTACCTAAACACTAGCTCAGTAGCTGTTGCAAGTACAAGCGGAAATGGAAACGACACCTCCCCTGGATACACTAGTAGTCGAGCTCCAGCGATGGGAAGTGTAAGGGGTGCAACAAAACAAGGGTATGTCTCTCAAGTCTTGGTGTACGACAGGGTGCTTTCTTCTACTGAGGTAACTCAGAATTTTAACGCAGACAAGTCTCGATATGGTTATCCCTAACGACAGGACATATGTTATAATCAACGCTAGTGATGTTGCTAGTATTGATTTTTCTCAAGTTTCTGAAAGCTCATCTAGCTCTGTTCGGTATAGGTTAGATGGACTAAGAGCTGTTATTAAGTACGACGGGAGTATGCCCCCTTCTGTATCAGCTTTAACTGATAAATCAAAAGAGTATACTCATGACGAGATACTAGTGATTATGTCCAACTCAGAGTGGCAGTTGCCTGATGACGACACTTTTTAGATTAATATTATATTTGCAATATGAAAGCCTGTAAATCCTACAAAAAAGGAGGAAGAGTCTCACTAAAAATGGGGAAGCACAAAGACCCCAAAGGTGGACTCACTCAGGCTGGGGTTGCTAAATACAACAGAGAAACGGGGAGTAATCTTAAAATGGCAGTCACTACCAAGCCTTCCAAGCTAAAGAAAGGTAGCAAAGCAGCCAAGAGGAGAAAAAGTTTTTGCGCCCGCATGAGCGGCGTCAAAGGGCCCATGAGAAAGCCCAATGGCAAGCCGACACGTAAGGCGCTTGCACTGAGGAAATGGAACTGCTGATGCCTGAGAACATAACACACTTTGAATTTTTGCTTGTCGCTGGATCTCTTGTTGGGGTCTGGATTAAACACCAGATGGACTATGCCCGCCTCGTGGCTAGGGTAGAGGGGTTGGAGAACGACAACAGCGACTTTAAAAAGGACGTCAAGACTCTCTTGCAGGATATACAAGAAATCAAGCTCTTACTGGCTAAAAACAAAGTAACATGAAGAATACGAACCTTACAGCCTTTGGGCAGCACGGATACAAGGTCATAACTGGCACTGACGCCGTGACTCCTACTGACGGATACAATTTTGTAGCCGTTACCGCGATTGCTGACACCACATCCTTGACCACCGCAACCTCAGACACGGGCAGATTCCCTAACATGTCCGCCCAGTCGATCCCTACTGGGGTCACCGTGTATGGTAGTTGGAACAGCATAACCCTGGGTGGTGGGGCGGCTATCGCTTACATGGCATGAAGGCTGTTAAGTACCAAAAGGGCGGGAAGCTCAAGGTGCTCAACAAAAAGGTTGGGATAGCTCCACCAAAGGGGTATCACTGGATGGAAGAATCTGGCAGATACTACCTGATGGAGGGGGACTACAAGCCTCATCCTGGGGCTGTAGAAAAAGCACAGTTTAAAACCGTGACTCATGGCAAAAGCAGTTAAGAAGTACAAGAAGGGAGGGGCGGTTAAAGACGCTTGTTACAGCAAGGTGAAGTCTAGGTACAAGGTGTGGCCGTCAGCCTACGCCTCTGGTGCGCTTGCTAAGTGCAGAAAGGTTGGAGCTAAAAACTGGGGAAGTGGCGGTAAGAAAAACTGAGAAAGGAGCCGCCTTGAGAAGGTGGTTTAAAGAGGAGTGGAGAACCCTGTCTGGAGATAAGGATTACTCCAAAGGTGACAGGAGTTTTAGGCCTACTAAAAGAATTAGTAAAGACACCCCCACAACTGCTTCAGAACTTACCCCAGCGGAAAAGGCTGCGGGGAGAAAAGAAAAGCGCGAGAAGGGTAGAGTTAGCAGGTGGAAGAAGAAAAAGACGGTAAAATACCGTAAGTAATTTGTGTTTACATTTGTGGAAAATTTAATTTATGTCAGAAGAAATTAATCCTAACGAACAGCCGCAAGGGGAAGACCTGAGCAACTGGTCGTTTGCAGAGGAAAGTGAAGTTCTTGCAGCCCAACAGGCTCAAGAGCCTACGATGGAGGAGCCAGTCCAGGAAACCGAAATGGTTGAGGAAGCTTCCCCTGAAATTGAGACCTCAACGGAGGAAACTCAGAGTGAATATATAGAAGAATACGACCAGGAAGAGGTCGAAGGCGCGGTCCTTGATTACTTGAGCGAAAGGCTTGGTTACGAGGTGGAGTCTTTGGATCAACTCTTGGAAGTAGAGCAGCAGCAGACAGAGCTTGACGAACGTGTTGAGGCTATCGTAAACTTCGTCGAAGAGACGGGACGAGACCCTCAAGACTGGTTCATTTATCAGCAGCTTAACCCTTCCGAAATGGATGACGTTACTGCAATACAAGTACAGCTGTCTAGTGACTACCCCAACCTGTCTCAGGATGAGGTTATCACTTTGATGAATAACAAATACAAGCTCGATCCCGATCTGCACTCAGAAGAGGAGGTGAAAGTTTCGCAGCTGCAGCTTAAGATTGATGCTCAGAATGCTAGGGATGGTATTAACGAACTTCGAGAGAGGTACGCCGCCCCTGAGTACGAAGAGTCTGAAGATCTTGGGAACCTTTTCGATGAGGACTGGCATGACGCCATGGAGGCCGAAACGAATGCACTGGACGGGGTTGAGTTCAACCTTGGCAACGGACAGAGCTTCACGTTCGGACTCAATGACGACTACCGAAACGAACTCATTGATAAGAACGCTCGACTTGACGAGTTCTTTGATCCCTACGTCCAAAGGGATGGTAGTTGGGACTACGACAAGCTGAATGTTCACAGGGCTGTAATTGACAATATGGAACAGATTGTCCAAGCTGTATATAAGCAGGGCATGAGTGACGGTCAAAGAGGCATTGTGAATCAAGCAGCTAACGTCGGAATACCTTCTCCGAATCAAGGTGGGCAACAACAGGAAGACAATCTTTCCAAGCAGCTTAGAGAAGCTCTTGGTGGTGACTCGACCTGGTCTTTTTAACAACAAAAACAACAAAACATATAAGCTATGGCTATTAACCAAGCCCATACTGACGTCAACAACCTTCTGAAGTCGGCGCCAGATAAATACATCTCCCTTGGGGAGTTGATGAAGTACGCAAAGCCCGACAACAGGGACTTGCTGATTAAAACCTATGGTGACCAGGGTATCACTGGTTTCCTTGAACTGACGGGTGCTACCCGCTCTTCTGGTGTTCAGGACGAAGTCCAATACTGGGAGGAGGGTCGTCTCCACAGAAAGTTCGAGGGTGCCCTTGATGCTTCAGCGAACCTGATCTACGTTAAAGAGGAGCAAGCAACTGGCGGTGACTACTTCGACAATGCAGGTGTCCCTTGCAGGTTGAATGACGTCATTATGGACGAGAATGGACATCGCTACGTTGTTACGGGAACCTCTGCTGACGCCAACCTCGCTACTGCTGGTACGGCTTCTCAGGATCCTCAGATCACTGTTAAGCGCCTCGACGGAACCAGCGCTAGTGCAACGGATGCTGGAACGTTTAGTTCCGCCTCAGGTGCGACCACGATGGCTACGTTTATCGTTATCGGTAACATTCACGCTCAAGGAACCAAGCAGCCGAACAAGTTCTACGAGACGGACGTGACCAAGAGAACCAACCCCTTCCTCATCACGAAGGAGACGTACCACGTCAACGGTTCTCAGGCCACGAACATCGGATGGATCAACATCGGCAACGGTGACTACCGCTGGTACGTGAAGGGTGAGATGGATACGCGGAAGCGTTTCATGGATCAGAGGGAGATGATGATGCTGTTCTCCGAGAAGGTGTCCAGCGGAAACATTACTATCCCGAACAGCCCGACCGAAACAGGAACTTTGACTGGTAAGATCACTGGTTCTGAGGGTTACTTCCAAGCTGTGGAGGATCGCGGTATTACCACTGACGGGTTTAACTACGACGGCTCTGTTACGTTTGATGATATCGACAACATCATCTTTGAGCTCGACAAGCAAGGCGCTCCTAGTGAGTACGCAATGTACGTCGACAACAAGACGAGCCTCGCTATCGACGACATGTTGGCTCATGGATTGGCTACTACGGCTGCCCTGAGCAACGGCCTTCCTGGTCAGTTCGGTGCGTTCAACAACGACCGCGACATGGCTGTTCAGCTCGGATTCAAGAGCTTCACCCGTGGTGGATACACCTTCCACAAGCACGACTGGAAGCTCATGAATGACCCGCAGTTGCTCGGTGCGTTCTCCTCCAAGCCTTACAGAGGTGCTATGGTTCCGATGACGCAAGTTGCTGACGCTAAGACTGGTGTCAAGTCTCCTGCTCTGGAGATGAACTACAAGGAGACCAACGGCTACAGCAGAGAGCTGGAGCACTGGGTCGAAGGTGGTGGCGTTCTCGGCTTCAAGACGAACGACGAGGACGTGGCTAAGTTCCACTACCGTTCTGAGTGCAACCTCATCACCCGCGCTGCTAACAAGCACGTGGTGCTGAACTAATACGACTTGGTAAGGGAAGGGGAGGAGAATCGCTTCTCCCCTCTCTTACTACTTATTTAAATTTTAAATTCAATGTCTACTACAACTACCAAGCGGGGTCCTGGCCGACCCGCTAAAACAACCACGGCCAAACCAACTGCTAAAGCGGTAAGCTCAAAGCCCAAGACTCAGATCAAGAGGCAAGAGAAAACAAACGCCATCCTTGAGTACACAACTTTAAGAAAAAAGGGGGCGGTATATCTTATGAAACAGAGTGGCGTTACTGTTCACGACAAAGAGCAGGATGTTCTAAGGGCTATTCGATACTGCCCCGCTGAAAGCTCTATCTATATAGACGAGCAGTCTGAGTTCGCTAGGCAAGAAGCAATCGTGTTTAATGACGGGAGGCTGTTTGTTCGACCAGACCAACCCAACCTTAGGGAGTATATGAAGGCCCACCCTGGAAATGTATCTAACGGGGGAAGCTTGTTTAGGTTGGAGAACAAAGAGAAAAAGGCTGAGCTGAAAGTCGATCAGGAGTTCTTGGTTGCTGACGCTGTCTCTCTGGTTCGTGACAAAGACCTCAACGACCTTCTTGGCGTGGCTGTCTCTCTCGGAATGAATGTAGACCGCCCAGTAAACGAAATCAAGCACGACCTGCTTGTATACGCAAAGAAGAGCCCTAAGGCGTTTATTGAATCCTTCGACAACCCTACTGTGGAGATGAAGGCAAAGATTCGTCAGGCGGCTAAGTTCCAGATCCTGAAGATGGGTAAAGACGGGGTGCGTTGGTACGACTCCAACCAGCTTATCGTTTCCGTCCCTGCTGGTAAAGACCCCCTAGACGTGTTTGTTAGGTACTGCCTAACGGAGTCCGCTGTCCCCGTCGTGGAAGAGATAGACAAGCAACTCAACAGGTAATACCTGACGAACCCACTGAAAGAGCCGCCTAGCGCGGCTTTTTCTTTTTGTATATTTGCTGTATGGCAAGCGTTCAAGCCGTATATAACACCCTTAAGGATGCAGTGAACAAAGAGCAGCGTGGCTTCGTCACGCCTGCTATGTTCAACAACTTTGCCCAAGTGGCTCAGATGAACATCTACAACAGACTCTTCGAGGAGATGAAAGAGGCTCACAGGAGGGATAGGGCAAGGTTCAACCCTAAAGACGACAAGTCCTATTATAAGCGTGCTGAGGAGGAAATGGCGTACTTTGCTAAGTCAGTGACCATAACCAAGGCTAACGGGGTGTTCGACAAGGACCCTAACGGCGACCTGTCTAGAATCATATCGGCTTCTACGTTCGGCACTATCATCATGGGGACTTCTACTACGACACCCATCGAGATGTGCTACGACGAGGGTAAGATCGAAAGGATATTGACCAGCGACCTGGCCGCCCCTAGTGAGCAGCACCCTGTAGCGCTTGTTTCAGAGAACATAGAAGTTTTTCCGTCTAGCATAGGCAGGATCAAACTTCGCTACTACAAGTATCCTCAGGGAAAGAATATACTTACTGGGGCGCGTACCGCAGCCCTTCCGAGCTACGCAGTGACAGCCGTTGACGGCAACGACACCTTCGACCCCTCTCTCAGCGTAGACTTTGAATTGCCAGATCGTTACCTCTCGGATCTGGTCTATGAGGTGGCCCAGCTGGCTGGGTTGTCCATTAGAGACATGAACGTAGTTAATTTGATGCAAACAGAAGAGGCTGAAAACCAAAGAGATAGAACCTTCTGATGGCAAAGAACTACATAAAAGTATCGCAAGTAGTCAATGACTTCATTGTAACCCAGGACCACGATGACTATGCTGGTCACGTTCCAGAGACGAGCGTGAGGACGCAGGCCCTGCGTGGGGTAAGGGAGATGGGGTTTGACATGCTGCAGGTTGTGAGGTCGCTCAAGCTTACGGTGGATACGGCAACAGATTCTGTCGAACTCCCCTGCGACTACGTGGACTGGACGAAAGTCGGGGTGGTAGGTACTGATGGGCTGGTGTACGTGCTTGGTCACAACAAGAACATCAACTACTCCCAGAAGATGAAGGAGTGTGGCGAGTGTGAGGATAGGGAGGACTCTAAGACGGGTACAGCTGGATTCTCTACTGTTGGTGGTGACGGGATCAAGAGCGGGTTTGACTCTCACATCTTTAGGAACTTCATATACCAGAACAACGAGGGGAGGCTGTATGGCCTCGGTGGGGGTACGCTGTACGGACAGTTCAGAGTGAACCTCGATCAGAACAGAATCGAACTGTCTGTCAACTCGGACATAAGTGAAATCGTTCTTGAGTACATAGCTGACGAAGCTAGGGCGGAAGATCCCAGCGTACACATCTATGCGGAGCAAGCCCTCAGGAGCTATATCTACTACAGGATTATAGAGAGAAAATCTTCTGTTCCTGCTAACGAAAAGGCCAGGGCTAGGCAGGAGTATTACAACGAACTTCGCAAGGCTAACGCCAGGATGAAGTCCTTTACAAAGGAGGAGCTGCTCAAGACGATTAGGAAGAATTCAAAGCAAGCACCTAAGTTGTAATGGCGATAGACAAGTTTGTACCAAGGCAGCTGAACACTGACGTCGATCAGAGGTACCTCCAAGAGGGGGAGATGATTGACGCTATAAACATCAGCTTCAACGAGGACGGACCTAACAGTCAGGTTGTTCTTAAGAACGAGCGTGGTACTCAGACGTATCTAGCGGCTACTGTCAACGATGTTGTACCAGACTACCCGATGACGGTAATAGGGTCTGTATCTGACGTACAGCGGCGCAGGATATACTTTTTTGCTGCTGCCAATGAGGAGACAGGACAGAACTATGACATCATATTCATGTTGGATATGGAGGCTCAGTTGTACAGTATTGTTTTTAGATCTGTATCTAATAAAGCCTCCAATCAAACGTTGAACTTTGATCCTAATTCATTTATAAAAGCTGATGTACTGAACAGAGACATAGAAAGAAACGACACGATTCAATCTATACTTTTCTTTACTGACAACATAAACCCGCCTAGAAAGATCAACGTAGACAGGGCTCTTGCTGGCGACTATCAAGAATTTACTGGTGAATTCCCTTCTATTGTATTTAATTTTGTATTTAATGTTGCTGTCGGGGCACCAACCAGAAACCCAACCTTTGTATTTGAAACCGATGAGGACTTAGGTGAGAACAACTTAAAAGGTCGTTGCTTTCAGTTTGCGACTCAATTCGTTTACGTAGACGGGGAGGAGTCCGCAATATCTCCGTATTCTTCTCTTGCCTTTGTAGATGAAGCGTCTGAAACGACCATACTGTCTACTGACTCTACGCCCGTTATCCTTGCATCACCAAGAGACAGGTTTAACGTATGTGCTGTAGATACAAAGTTTTCAAATAGCAACCCTTTCGCTGGGGGGATGTATGACTCAGCGTTGACTCCAGAAGTTGTAGAGCTTAGGCTTCTTGGGAGAGAAGATAACGACGGGGCGTGGTTTGTTATAGATGAGTTTGACCCCAGAGAGGATCTTGTAAAAACAAGAATGAATTCTAATCAGTCTGTTTTAGAGGATATCGTTTACTCTGCAGATACTGGTGTGTATAGGTTTACTAATAACAGCAGCTACAGAACCGTACCCTCTATTACAACCGACAAGCTTTATGACAACGTCCCTAGGCTGGCTAGAGGTCAAGCGATATCAGGAAACAGACTCGTTTATTCTAACTACCTAGAGGGATACAACAATGAAGATACAGACATAGTTAGAGATGTTGTAATATCGGCTGTTTACCCAACAGGAGACGAGGGAGGCGCTGATTCTGAAATTGGTCAAACTTTTGAAAATTGGAATGGCTCTGCTGGAGAAATTACAGTAGATTGGAACCAAATATTTTCACAAGACCCAGACGAAGGGTCTTTAGTGGGTGTTGAGCTGACCTGGACTATAGGTGGTAACAGCACTGTAACAAACAACGATGAGGTTGCTCTTATACAGTTCGAAGGTGTTGATTCTAATGGGGATAGAGTTGTAGTAGGCCGAGGCGGAAATCAACAAGGTACTGAGTTTGATTATGTAGACATTGGAGCTGGGTCGTACACTTTCAACTTCAATTACGAAATACAGGCTGGTGACACTATAAACGATGTGTCTAACGCTTTTGCTAACTACGTGCAGGAGCTTTCGTGGACGAACTATTTCACTCAAGACCTCATGCGATTTAAATCATTGGGGAGTAACGAAGATATTGCTGAGATTGGAAACCAGTCTAACCTCAATACATCCCCTTACGAAATATCTCCTGACGGGGGTGATGATGTAGTTGAGGTAACTCAGTCGTGGAAATTTAACGGAACGTCAACTGGAGGTGTGACTACAATAAAACCAGGGATTACGTTTATGTCTGCCTATGGAGAGGGGGACTACGCCACTTACAATGTCGGAGGGGGCACGCCTGGCGGCGGCCCTGGAGGGTTTGATCCTGGCGGGGTAGACGGCATTGGTGGAGGCGGATTTGATGGCGAAATCGAAGGCGACCTTGAGGAGAATTGGTGGAACATACAGTTCCAAAGCGAGGATTTTGCTCAGAACCCAAGCGGAGAGGTTTACTCATGGGGGACCATTAATCTTGAAGCTAGTGCAAGCACAACGGCAAAAGCGAACGCCGTACCATCCTTTAAGGCTGGATCTACTCATGAGTTTGGTCTTATGTACTATGATGAGTACAATAGAAATGGTCCGTTTATAAGCCTTGGAAGTTCATACGCCAGATTGCTTCACCAAAGAAGCCCCATTCAAGGAAAAGGAGCTGTAGGTTTTGAGTTTACGTTCCCGACCTCAGCTGACGCCTTAATTCCAGATTGGGCTAGAAGTTACAAAATACTATACGGAGGCTCTCAGTTTCAGTCTGTTTTTACTGGTACAGTAGCAAACGCCTTTGTAGCTACTGACGCAATACACCAAGGAGATCCAGGGGGTACCGCTCCGTCTGCTACAGCCTCAGAATATGACGAAGGGAAGAGGCACATATATGTCTCAATACAAAACATTGAGGACATGCAGTCCGAGATGGACGTGAAGACGTCTTACGATTTCGCTGAGGGTGACATACTTAGGGTGACAAGCTACTGGTCAGCTGCTGACGGTGAAAGGGTATACCCATACGCGGGCACTCAAGCGGATAAAAAAGTCATAGAATTTGAGGTTGTTAAAACGATCATCTTTGAAGACGACTACAATAACCCTCTTAGGGTCGGGACTTACAACCAAGGCGACCTTCGAGATAACGGAAAGGTGGGTAGGTTCCTTGTCCTTCGGGCTCCAGAGGTAGACGCTGGGTTGTTGCAATACCCAGGTTTTGACTGGTTTAGCATAGCAGAGACTCAAAATACAACAGGACCAAATATCGAGTATCCAGATGGTACACAAGCGAATAGTACCAACTACTGGAAGCAAGAGTGCGTAGTAGAGATACTAAGCCCCAGAAAAAACACAGACAGAAGACTGTTTTACGAGATAACTGACTATGTACCTATTGGTAATAGAAAAAGTTATAACAACCAAGAATTACAGCTTTACGGTGAGCACGGGAGGCCGATAGTAACCTTTAATGGGGATATGTTCTTTAAACCCTCGATAAGCAACATAAACTCCGTTGACACCTCTGGACCAACGCCTATTTGGAGCACCG
>Ga0213864_10000644_pt1 | contig 15710 bp, 8 predicted proteins | sample PICome_5_FD_160078 | JGI IMG/M metagenome (GOLD analysis project Ga0213864, IMG submission 160078) | Coastal seawater microbial communities near Pivers Island, North Carolina, United States - PICO247 | ecosystem: Environmental > Aquatic > Marine > Coastal | place: USA: North Carolina | collected... | reverse complement strand
GGTATTGCAAAAACAAATACTGATAATACTAGTTTTACTAATGCAGATGATAATACTGGAAATGGTGGAAGTGGTAATGGTGGTAAAGGTGGTTCTGGAACAGTTATTATTAAATATAAAGTTGATAAATTTATTCATAAAAAAGAATTGAATAATCAAAAAGGATTAATATATTATCATTATGATTTTAATAGTACAATTGAATTTAATTATAATTTTAATTATTTAGGTTATACTATTGAATTTTTAAAAGACTTAAATGTAGATTTATTAGTTTTTGGTGGTGGTGGTGGTGGTGGTTATGGAAATGAGTTTGTAGGTGCTGGTGGTGGAAGTGTTGGAGGTATATTATATGGTTCTAATTTACAATTACATAAAAATAGAGAATATAAAATAACAATTGGTTATGGTGGAGATGGAGGAATGGATGGTGTTGATACAAAGTTTTATTTAGATGATGAAAATTTTGCTTTAGCAAAAGGTGGTGGTAAAGGTGGTAGTTATAATTCTCCACCAGGTCAAGGTGGTGGTGGTACTTTAAATTATCCTGAAGGTGGATTAATTACTATTTATAATAGTAATATAGGTGATTTTAGTACATTAAATAGTTATCAAAATAAAGGTAATAATTATTATAATTCTAATATAGGTGATATCTATATTGTAATCCTGTATATAGGTGACAACCATGTCAATAATTATAACAGTCTTTATGCTGAAAATTTTGATGTAAGAGAAGTTATTTGGTATAGTCCAGTTGCTACTCTTTATTCTTCTCATAATTATAACAATGATGGATATGGTGGAATTAATATAATTGAACATGATTATATTTGGGACAGTGATGGTTGGTTATTAAGTTATAGTGAAAATGTGGAAAATATAAAGAATCCCTGGAAATGTAACTGGAATTCCAGTTCCAGTTCTATCACGATAAATGGAACGCAATATAACACACCTTTTTATCTTTTTTATTCCAATAGCACTTTTCAAGCAAACTTTGATACATTAAGTTATGACTACAGAGATTATAAAGAATCAATTGAATTAACATTATTTGCATTCGCAGGTAACGTAACTGGATTTAGAATATTTGGAGTTCATTATAACTGGATCAGTAATTGGTATTTTAATTTTAACACAGCACAAACTTTTGTTTGGACAGAATTATTATATATTCATAAAAAAAACCCTTCTATACATACATCAGTAAGTAAAAATGGTAATTTTAACATTGTGGATTCCAATGGTAATCATAAATATACTTCCAGTGATATAGACAATTTTTTTTATGAATATAACTGGAATAATACAATAGAAAAATTTAATGCATTTATTTTCATACAAACTAATTATTCTGTTAACCCTAGTCTTATGTATCAAATTGCTTTCGGATATTTAGACGACAGAAATATATTGAAAGTTGGTGGTGATGGTAGTAGTAGTGATTTAATATATTTAATACCCCCATTAAATTTTAAAGGTGGTATTGGAAAAACAAATATTGATACTACTAGTGTAACAAATGCAGATGATAATACTGGAAATGGTGGAAGTGGTAATGGTGGTAAAGGTGGTTCTGGAACTGTTATTATTAAATATTTACCAAATTATTCTTATATTTATACTACTAATTCTGAAATAAAACCTATTTCATTTGATACAAATTCAGAAAGTAATTATATTCAATTTAATAATTTATTATATAATTCATTAAATTATTCATCAAATATAGATATTTATTCTGCAATGTATAATATAAAATTTTTGCATGATCTTGATATAGAAATATTAATAGCGGGTTCTTATTATTTAGATGATAATGGTATTCCTAATAGTGGTAATTTTACTTATTCAAATATAAAAGTTTATTCAAATATAGAATACAACATTTCTATAGATTATTTAGTAGATATAACAAAATTAAAATCAATCTCATCATTTAATGATATATTTTTGGAAATACCAGAACCAGAAGATAAATTATTAAATTTTACTAATTTTAAATATATTAATAATAATGGATTTGAAATGAATATTGAATTAAATTGTAATATACTTAATGATAATTTAAAATATCAGATAGATAATAATATTTCATTATATTCAGCATTTCCATTTAAAAATATTGGATATTATGATCATTGGACTAATAACGTGTATTTTGGTAATTCAGACTACTATTTTACTAATATTCAACAATTAAAAAAACCATTAAATTATTATGTTGAAAATAAAGCATATGGAAAAGGTCACAACGCGGTCGGTACGATGGGAGAACTTGAATTTTCTACTGTATATGACCATTTAACATATTTATTTCCAGAAAGTAAGTTAAATGTAATTTCAATGATAACAAAAGCTAATTCGACTCATTATTTAACTAGTCAAGGAACTTTATATGTTAGTGGGAGAGGTACAGATACCATCTTAGGAATTGGACCAAGCGAACTAACAAAAGTTAAAGTTACTAAAGCAAAATTTAGAAATGAAAATTTAGAAGAAATTAATGCACCTTTTATAGTTAAAATAAACGGAACAACTGAAACAGATCCAGTTGTAGTTTTAGATAGTGATGGTAATGTATATATGTCTAGTGGATTAGATATTTCGATACCGAGTGGTTCAACTACTATATACGATCATGTAAGAATCAATTCAACAATTTTCGATGGAAATCCATATTTTACTCTTATATCACCAATATTAAAAAAATTTAATATTATTGATGTTATAATAGGCGATAATAAGTATTTAGTTTTTATAGATAATAAAGGAAGTGTATATGTATTAGGTCCTAATAATAATAATGGATATTATGGTGTTGATCCTACTAAAAATACTCATTATTTAAATGAAAATTCATTATTAGATAATGAAGTTTTAAAATTTTATGAACATAATAGTTATCATGGTAGAATGGACGAAATTATACCAAAACCATATATAATAAAAGCATTTACTGATCAATCCGCTAATGGTGTAATATATCTAGATAATAATGGAAATATATATGTTTGTGATAATCTAGTGGATGATACAACTTATATGATTTCAAAATTACTGTATTTTCCATCGGGATCGGAAAAAACATTACCAACTAAATTTAAAAATTTTAAATATAAAATACAAAATAATGATCAAACTTATGACATGCCTCCAATTAAAGTTAAAGATGTATTTCTAAATACACAAGTTGTAGTAATATTAGATGAAGATGGTAATCTTTATATTTCTGGTTTTGGAGAAAGTCCAATTAGTTTTTTGAGATCTAATCAATTAGGCTATCCAGTGTTACAACAACACTGGGCACATTTCAATACAAGTAATTCTAGATTTGAAACTATCTACTACGACACACCGTTGAATAGACCAAAAATAGTAAAATTTGAATGTTTTAATAGTTTTTGGGCATTATTGTTAGATAATAATGGTTATTTATATTATTGGTGTAGGTCCAGTAGCTATTTCTTTTTTCGGGAAGCTGATTTATTAAGTCCAACAAACTCAGCAGGGACTTATATATGGCAATGGTCCTTTGATTGGAGTTGTCCATTAAAACTTGAATTTAAATTAGGAAAAGTTATTGATTTTTATTTCCGGGGTAATAATAATTTTGTACTTATATTTTTAGATAATATTAAAAAATATGATATAAATATTGATAATGAATCATCTGTTATTATTAAATATAATAAAACGAAAAAAATAATAGGTAATGCATTTTATTCTGAAATTAATTATTCACCATATAATAATATTTATCCATTATTAGATAAAAATAATTTGGTTAGTAATATTTCTAATAAAAATGTAACAATTGATATTAATTTAAATAGTGAAATTTTTACTATTTTAATGAAAATAAATATAAAAACAGATGAAATATATCGTATTTTTGATATAAAAAATATAATTATCAAAATGGATAAAAATTTTATTTATATAAATGATGATAATACATCTTTATCTGAAAATATAAGTAATTTTAATATTAAATCTAAATGGATTGATATATGTATAACTTATATTAATAACAATTTAATATTATATTTAGGATTAAATGGTAAAATAATTAAAATAATAGAAACAATTAAAACATTAAATACTAGTATAGATAATTTAATATTTTTTTAATAAAGATTTAATTTTTAATAACTTTAATATTTTATGTGAAGATATAAGAGTTTATTCAAGTATTTTATTAACTGATAAAATCCAGAAATATATTTCTGGAAATAAAAAATTATATATAGATTGATACAATAATCTCTCTTATGTAAAAAAATTTTACTGTGAAAAAGATCACTCCTAAAAAAGGTCTTTCTGTGAAAAATGATCACTCTTTAAAAAGATCTTTCTGTTAAAAATGATGACTCTCTAAAAAGATCTTTCTGTTAAAAATGATCACTTTTAAAAAGATCTTTTTATAAATATAGAATTATTTTAATATAATATTTTTTAAATTATAAAATATTTTTTAAATTTTAAAAAGATCTTTCTGTGAAAAAAGATCTTTCTGTAAAATGATCACTCTCTAAAAAGATCTTTCTGTGAAAAAAGATCTTTCTGTAAAATGATCACTCTCTAAAAAGATCTTTCTGTAAAAATGATCACTCTTTAAAAAGATCTTTTTATAAATTAAAATTATTTTTATAAATTAAAATTATTTAAATATAATATTTTTTAAATTATAAAATATTTTTTAAATCTTAAAAAAATCTTTCTGTAAAATGATCACTCCTAAAAAAGATCTTTCTGTAAAAATGATCACTCTTTAAAAAGATCTTTTTGTGAAAAAAGATCACTTTTAAAAAGATCTTTCTGTAAAATGATCACACTCTAAAAAAATCTTTCTGTAAAATGATCACTCCTTAAAATGATCACTCTCTAAAAAAATCTTTCTGTAAAATGATCACTCCTTAAAAAGATCTTTCTGTAAAAAAAGATCTTTCTGTTAAAAATGATCACTTTTAAAAAGATCTTTTTATAAATTAAAATTATTTTTAAATTATTTAAATATAATATTTTTTAAATTATAAAATATTTTTTAAATCTTAAAAAGATCTTTCTGTGAAAAAAGATCTTTCTGTAAAATGATCACTCCTTAAAATGATCACTCTCTAAAAAAATCTTTCTGTAAAATGATCACTCCTTAAAAAGATCTTTCTTAAAAAAATCACTCTCTAAAAAGATCTTTCTGTAAAATGATCTTTCTGTAAAATGATCACTCTCTAAAATGATCTTTCTGTAAAAAGATCTTTCTGTGAAAAATGATCACTTTTAAAAAGATCTTTTTATAAATTAAAATTATTTTTAAATTATTTAAATATAATATTTTTTAAATTTTAAAAAGATCTTTCTGTGAAAAAAGATCACTCCTAAAAATGATCACTCTCTAAAAAGATCTTTCTGTAAAAATAATTTTTAAAATTATTCTTAATAAAATATTTTTTAAAAAATTCTATATGTAAGAATAATGGATAATTTATTAGTGGAATATAGAAATATTGAAAATGAATTTGAAAAATTAAGAATATTACAAGATGAATCTTTACAAAAATATAATAAAATGTCTAATGATATAGTTGAAATTATTAATGAATATAATAAATTAATTGAAAAAAAAGATAATTATAAAAAAAATAATAAAGAAATTTTAACAGATACAGAATATAATGAATTTTATAATGCAATATTAGATATTGTAAATAGTTATAATAAATTAATATACGATTATAATAATGATTTAACTATCCAGTTAAAAATTACAACAGATAAAAAAAATGAAATATTATCATTAATTAATAATTTGGATACAAAAATAACAAAAAGTAAAAATGTATATAATATACAATTATTTTTAATAAAATTAAATGATTTTTTTGGAAATTTCGAGGTTTTAACATTAGAAGAAAAAAAAATAGAATTGGAAGTAATTCAAGATGAATATACAAATATTTTAAATGAATTAAACAATACAAAAATATTATCATTTTATAATCCTTTATATTTAACTCCAATAAGATTAGATTTAAATGATGAAAAAGAAATAAATTTATTTGAAAGTAATATAATAATAGATTTATCAAAATATTATGGTTCTATATCAAAGACCCAAATAAAATATGAAATAATAAATATAGAAGATATAAGAGAATCCATAAAAATAATTGAAGAAAAAGATGAATTAGATAATATTGATAGAAAAGGAAATTATATTTATGGTGAAAAATTAATATTAAAACCTGATTATCGTGGAATAAATTATAAAATAACGATAGAAGCAACATCAACATTCACAAGTAAATTAAATTATAATTTTAATATAAATGAGATTGATTTTCCAAATATTTTAACAAAATATAATAATGATATAAAAAGATTAGGTAAATTAAATAATAATAAAATAAATATAAATATAAAAGACTATTATGATAATGAAAATGAAAATATATTATTTGCTTATTCAAATTTAAATAAAAATAGTTTTTATGCAAATTTAAATTATAATGAAGTAATATCTTTTAATGGTGATTATTTAAATAATTGTAATATACCAATAATAACAGATCATATAATTATATATCCATATTTAAGAAATTATCCAGTATTAAATAAAGAATATAATAATGAAAATGCAAATATATATATTTATAGTTCCCCTAAAAAAACTTTAGATTATTTTCAATTAAATTTAAATTCAAATATTGAAGTATATTATGATTTATCTGAAATAAATGAATGGTATATAAATGTAAGAAATGATTCAACAATAAATTATAGTGTATTAGATGATGATATAAGATCAAATTTAAAAGATGTTAATAAAGAATTGATATCTAAAATAGATGATAGTACATTAATTATAATAAATCCAGATTATCGTGGAAAAAAATATAATGTTCTAATAAATATTGAAAGTAAAAATGATTATGCTTTAAGTAATGAAATAAATTTAGAAATAACAGAAAGTCACCCACCAAAACCAATAAAAGTAAAAGAATTATTAACAAATCATATATTATTTGTAAATAATATCTCATATGATTTAAATAAATATTTTAATAGTTTAACAACTGGTTCTTTAGATTTTATTATTGAAATTATATCTATATATGATGTTCATAGAAATAAAGAAATTGAAAATAAATATAATTTATTTGAACAATTAAATAATATTATAAAAATAAAACCAGATTATAGAGATATAATATATAAATTGAAAATAAATGCAAAAGATAATTTGTATAATGTGTTAAGTGATGATGAATTAATAATAACAATAGAAGAACCAAAAATATTAACTTTAAGAAATAATATATTAGAAAAAACGGAATTAACAGATGAAAGTTATATAGAGAATTTATTAGATTATTTAAATTTTAAAAAAGAAAATATATTAGATTATTTATCTTTTAAAACAGATAATAAAGATTTAATTTTTAAAGTGGAAATAGATAAAGAATTGGAAAATAGTAGAATAACTAATAAAGAAGTAATATTAGTATCAGAAAGTGGTATTTTAGAATTAAATGCAGATTATAGAGATACAGATTATAATATAGTTATAAGTGTAGAATATTGGTTAAATAATGAATATATAACAAATGTAATATTAGAATTTTATGTATCAGAAAGATCAGCTCCAGCCCCATATAAAATAGATGATAATATTATAATAAATAATTTAAATATTATAGAATATAAATTAAATTTAGATAATTATTTTATTTCAGAAAATACAAATATAAAAAAACCATATAAATATAGATTAATTGATTCCAATGGTAATTATATATTAAATAATAATTTTTTAGAAATTAAACCAAATGTAAGAAATGAAGAAAAATCAATAAAAATTCAAGTAATTGATCCAATTTATAATGTGAATGGTGATATATTAAATGTAATTTATAGTGAATTACCACCAATTTTAATTGAAATAAAAAATAATTTAATAAAATTGGAATCTAATAATATTTATAATATAAATAAAGATTTAGGAGATGAAAATTTAATAATAGATTTGAATGATATATTTAAATCAACAATAAGTGATTATAATTTAATTTATACAGTTATAACTAATGATAATGTGATATTAAGAAGAGGAATGAAAGATAATAGTGTGGGATATAATCAAGTAGAAAATAATTATTTACATATAAATAGTGATTATAGAGGTTTAAGTTATAAATTAGATATTGTAGCTGTAAATTATAATTATCTAGAACAATAAGAAAAAATAATATTAAAAATAAATGAACTGGAAAGAAAAGAAATAAAACCAAATATATTAAATTTAAATATAGATTTAATAAATGAAAGTAATATAGATTTAGTTAATTTATATGAGAATTCAATATATTATCCAGAATATATTTATAATTTAATAAATAAAAATAATGAATTATTTAATGATAATAAATTTATTAATATAATAAATAATAATATATTAAATATTAAAACAAATATAAATGATGATTTTATAAATAATTATAATAATATTTTAGAATTTAAAATTATTTTATATGATAATAATAAAAAATATTTTTTAAATGATAAAACAATTGATGTATTAGTTACTACAAGAACTTATGAGTAATGTAATTGGATCATGTATTAGATATAAATTTATAAATGAATCATCAATAAAATAATACCAATTAAAAGGTAATATCATAAACTGATGATGTAATAATTCAATAGATATAATTTTAGAATTATTACAAGGATTATTATTTTTATCAATATTTGTGTAAGGATTACAGATATGTATTTCAGTTTTTTCAGAATTAGATGAATTATGAATAATTAAATATTTGGATTTATTATTAATCCAAGATTGATTATTAAATTTTGTAGAATAAATAAAATTATATTTAAACCATATATCAATAATAGAATTAATATTAACAATATGATTAGTTAAAATAAGTGGATTTTTTTCATATAATAAATTAAAATTAAATTTTTCAATAGAAGTTTGATTAATATTGAGTGTATGTGGATAAACAAAGTATAATATAAATAATATAATAATAATAATAATAATAATAATGAAATAATATAACATTTTTATTAATGGTTTTGAAAAATAAAATAGTAAAAAAAACAAATTGTATTTATAAATAAAATGAGTAATTCAAATTTAGATTCAGATTCAATTCAAAATACAGGTTTAATTCAAAATACAGGTTTAATTGTTGGTGTTTCTTTTAACCAACTTAAGAATACTTTAAAATATATAATTGATAAACTTTTTGAAATATTACAAATGATTCATGATTATATACTAAGAGGAGTACCATATCTTTTAGATATTATATCTATTTTTGTGATAACAATATTTTTAATTTTAGCGATATTATATATTTGGAGTGGTGGATCAAATAGAAAAAAAAATAATATGTATGATTCTATAATATCTGGTTCAACAACAAGTATTCAAATAAATGATTATGGTAATCCAGAAATGGATTATAATATGGATAATAATAAAGATGAATCATATTTTAAACAATCATATATATATAAATATTTTACGGAATATTATAATGATTTTATAAAAACAATAGCAAGAATGTTTGCAAAAAAACAAACAATTGAAACTATAGATGAAAAATATTTAAGTGAAAGAAAATTTTATAATAATGGTAGATGTAATAATATAACAAATACTGATAAAAATGGATATTGTTATAATCAATTGAAATCAAAAAAAATAGATTGGAATGATATGGAATTAAGTTATAAATTATTATCAAGAAAAAATATGAAATCGAATGATGATAAACATTATGATTATTATGTACCAAATTGTAAAGCAACAAATTTATTTAAAAAAGAATATATTTCAACATGTGAAAAAGGAAAACGTATGAATTATATATGTGAAATATAAAATAATAGTATGGAGGGAATAAATTTAGAATTTTTGTATGATAAACCTTTTTTAAAATCAGAATTAAAAGAAGATGATGATACTGAAGATATTGAAAATAATCAAAGGCTTGAAGAAAGTTTAAACATAACTTCAAATTTAGAAATTATAAAAGAACAAGAAGACAAAAGATTGAGTGATATAGAGAAGTGTAAAAAAAAATATAAGGAGTATAATAATACGGATATAATAGATTATGAAAGTTGTACATTAAATAAATGTCCCCCGGGATTCAATAAAACTTTAGATGGTAAAAGATGTGAAATGTCCATAGATAATTTAGAAATATATAGATATGAAAAAAAAAATAAATGTGAAGAACAATTTTTAGATTGGATTTTAATACCAAATTATCACTTACATAATTCATATTTTAAATTAAATACTGGTAAAGTAGATGATGATTTTAATGGTTGTTTTAAACCATGTGGATATGATACTAAAGATAAAATAGATCATATACCATATAATGATCCAAATAATAAATTTGCATCACAAGATCCAGATTCCATTCAATGTATAAAAAAAAATATTGCTGAATTTGGTTTATATGGGAATAGATCAATTGATTATTGTCCTTTATCATTAATAAATTTATTATCTGTAATTGAAGAAAATCCAGAAGATAATGCTTATCATAATAGTTTTATTTATTTAAAAAAGAAAGAGAAATTAAAAACCGATGGTGAAATAGAACCAGAGATAATAAATTTAATTGGAAGTGAAAATAGAAATGATAAAGAATATACAAAAAATATAACAAATGAATTAGTTAAAAATGGTAAGAATTATATAATTTTTTTATTAAAAACTCGTGGTTTAGATTTTTTTGATAAAATAGATATAAAAAATGTAGAATTAAGTAAATGTTATAGTTCAACAATTAAAAATATAAATAAAGATAATAATGCACCATTACTAAATGCATATAATGTTTATAAAAATATAAAAAATAATAAAATATCACAATATATTTATAATTATCAAGATGATAGAATAAATGATTTAAAAGCAGATGATTTAAGAAAATTACATGTAAAAGCTTTAATATGGGCATGTAATTATACATTTGAAGGAAACTCAACATATAGTAAAAGAATATTAGATTTGTATAGAAAATTTAAAAAGAAAGAAGATATAGCTAAAGATAATAGTAAAAATAAATATTTAAGTGATATAAAGTCTGGTAAAATAAAGAATGATATGTTTTTTTATTTTACGGATTTTTTTAATCCGGTAAAAGTGTTGAATAGATTTATTGGATTAGATAGTGATCATGATAGATTAAATAATAATAATTATGTTTTAAATAATAAATATATATTAGGATTACCTTTACAAATATTTAATTTAATTTTAGTAACAATAACATTAGTATGTTTAATATTATTTTATATAATTACACGTAAAAAATATGTTCAATTAACAGTATTTTTAACAACAGGATTAATAAAAGTAGCAGAATTATATAATAAAATTATAAATACTAAACCAAATGATAATCGATCTACAACATGGAGAAAATATATTTTACAAATATTAGATTCTGATAAATTTTCAGGTATGATAGATGAATTAAAAAAAAGATTAGAAGAGTATAATACATGTATAGATAAAGAAAAAAGAGAATTTGGTGATGATTGTGTAAATATATATAAAGATTAAATAAAATATCTTAAAAAGATTATATATAAAGATTAAAATATATTATTATATAATGGAATATACAAATTTGGATTTACTTTTAAATTTAAAGTTGAATGAATTACCAGAACCTAAAACTAAAGTTTCAGTAAGAGATCCAAATAAATTAACAAAAGACGAAAATACTATTTTATACAAAAATGGCATTAAATCCAAATAAATATGAAAATATTGATAATTTTATTTGGGCTTTATTAAAGAAAAATAAAACCCCTAAAAAAAAAGATTATAATAAAATTTATCTTGATATTTATAATTTTTCTTATGAAGATTATATTAATAGATTAAATTTTATTAAATTATCTATAAAACAATTAAATAAATTAAAAGAAATACCAATTGTAGAACAAAGAACTGAAGAATGGTATAATATGAGAAAAAATATGCTAACTGCGAGTGATACATATAATGCGATAAATAAAAGTAATTATTTAATTAAAAATAAAGCATTAAAAATTCAACAACATATTAAATGTGCTGCATTAACATGGGGTATAATGTTTGAACCTATTGCTACTAACATTTATTCAAAAGAAAACAATGATATTGAGATATTTGATTTTGGTGTAATTAAATCGAATGATCCAGATATTAATTTCTATGGTGCATCACCAGATGGTATAACATCTTTAGGAACAATGTTAGAAATTAAGTGTCCTATTACAAGAAAAATAAAAGATGGTGATGTGAAAAAAATGTATATGGCACAAGTTCAAGGTCAAATGGCTGTATGTCAATTAGATGAATGTGATTTTGCTGAATTTGAATTTGAAAAAATTGAAAATATTAATGATTTTTTAAAAATTGATTCTAATATAACTAAATATTTTGGTTGTGTAATAGTTAATAAAGATGATAATAATAAATTTGATTATTATACACCATTAGGTTTAGATCCATTATCATGTTATTTAGATACTTTAAATTATGAAGATAATGATGTTATATATTGGAAATTAAATAAAATGAATATACAGAGAATTTTATTTGATAAAGAAAAATGGGAAAGTTTCTATAAACCTAAAATTTTAGATTTCTGGGATGCTGTTAAAAATTATAAAGATGATAATTTTGATTTTCATTCTGATAGTGATTAAATTTAGGAATCTAATTCTTTAAGTTCTTCTAATTCTTTAAATTCTTCTGATTCTTTAAGTTCTTCTGATTCTTTTGTAAATTCCTCCATACAATAATTTTTTTCCAAATTATTAATTGATTCTGATAATTCTTTTAAATTTTTTGTTGTCATTATAAATTTATAAACATTATTTATTAAATTTTCATTTACACGATATACAAATCCATAACTATATAATTTATTATTTTCAATTTCATCTTTTTTATTACTTTTACAATACGAATTATATTTACCAGTTATATCAGCATTAACTACACTTTCTTCTTTTTCTATATTTGTTGCACAACCACAAACAATACGAACATTTGAATTTGATGATGGTAAAGAATTTTTACATCTAATAAAACAATTTTTATCTCTAGATATTTCAAATTTTATTGGTGATGTAAATCTAAATTTTCCTATACTATCATTTGACATTTCAATACTATTTGAATTAAAAAATCTTATCATATCTGTTATTCCTTTAAATGTAAAAATATTTTCATTTGGATTATTAATAGATAATTCCGGGTTATTTTTTATTTTTAATAATGAATCTGGGGTCTCTTGTTCTAAAGTATCTATTTTATAATTTAAACATTCTTTCATATATTCATATCCATAAAATTTACTTTCAGTTTTATGATACATAGGAAATAAAAATAATAATTTTGTAACTATTTTATTATTATTTGTATTTGATAAATTTTGATTATCAAAAATACCATCATTATATAAAGCATAAGGCGGAGTAAAATCTGTATCATTTAAATTATCAAAAAATATTGATTTAATATAATATTTATTTTTATCAGTATCATGTTCAATATGATAAGGATATTGAATTAAAATTGCAAATATTGGTGCTATTATTACTTTTTTAGTAACAAAGTTACCATTAGTATCTTTATTAGTGCTAGATGTAAAAGTTATTAATTCATCTAATTTTTCATTTCTTAAATTTTGAATATCACTATCTAATTTTGATTTTATTAAATCGGAATTTAATATATCATCTTCTGATAAATCATGAATTTCAGAAGTTCTAATTGGTATATTTTCTTTAATTATTTCTAAAATACTATTATTATTAATATTCCATTCTTTTGTTTTAAAATTGTAAGGTAATTCTTCTGTTTTAAAACAAAAACTAGCTAATAATAATTCTATTCCAGAACTATTCCTTATTGATGTTGTTTCACTTAAATAATTACTATAATTAAATATAAAATCTGTATTTTTTTCTCCTATAAAAGATGTTCCTTTTTTATAATCTTGAATTGTTGTTGTAAAATACTCTTTATTTTTACAAAATAATATAAAATAAATAGGAACCATTAAAATAACTATTAAAGCAACTATAATTAAAATTTTTAATTTATAATCCATTATTATTTATATGGTATTTAAAAAAATAATTAATATTTTGGTGAATTAACTTTAAGGTAAGACCAATTCATTTGTATTATTATTATCGGACATTGTATATTTCAGCTTCTTATCTTCAATAGGACCTAAGTTTTTAACAAATGGACCTGAATAATATTTAGTATTGTCATCAGTGTTGCCATTATTGTTGTAACTATGTAATTCATTTTTCAAAATTATTTGTTTATCAGTATTATTATTATAAATTTCTAAATCCATATTATTAGTATTAATCTTAAAATTAAAACAATTTGTTCCAAAATCTGTTTTATCATTATTTAAATCACATATTTTTAATTCTGAAACAGTTAAAATTTTATCATCCTCAAATTTTGCATAGTTTGATTCTAAATTTAAATTTATTTCATCTATTTGAGTTATTAAAGCATATTGATTCAATTTATTATCAATTGCAATAGTTGAATCTGCGATTAAATTAAGATCACCAGTAACAGTATAATTATTATTATAAGAATTTTCCATTGTTTGTTGTATATCAGTTTCTAAACCATCAGTTTTATGATCAAAATTAGATGTAACTTGTATAATATTTGAAGTAACTCCTGGAATTGTATTATCTTCTATATTCGTAATTCGATAATTTAAATTACTATTATAACCAAATAATACACTGTTATTAAGGTGATTATCAATTAATTCAGTTTTTTCACTTTCTGTTTTTTCACTAAAATCAAAGTCTGGATTCTTTAATTTACTATGATCTACACTATCTATATTTTGTTCCATTAATAATTTTAAAATATTTTTAAAATAAGTATTAGAATCTTCATGTTTTGTATAATCAGAATAATAAAAGTAAAAGAAAACACCTAATAAAATAAAAAGTATTATTAAAAATAATAATAAAATTATACTTTCTGTTTGCATATTTATTAATATTAATATAATAAAAATATTATTTAATATTAATAATCATTAAATCTTCTTTATTTTCTGAATCATCAAATTTTTCTAATCCACTAGAATAATCTAATTCTTCAGAATCTTCTAATTCTCCAGTATCTTCTAATTCTCCAGTATCTTCTAATTCTCCAGTATCTTCTAATTCTCCAGTATCTTCTAATTCTCCAGAATCTTCTAATTCTCCAGTATCTTCTAATTCTCCAGAATCTTCTAATTCTCCAGTATCTTCTAATTCTCCAGAATCTTCTAATTCTCCAGAATCTTCTAATTCATCTAGATTTTCTGATTCACCTAAATCTTCTAAATCTATGTCTTTAGTATCACTATCTGTTTCTTTAATATTATCTTCTTCATCATAAATACTTAAATCATCATCTACACCTAATTCTTCTGTATTATTAGAAAAATCATCTAAATCTTCATCATTGAAATTACCTCCAACTTTTTTCTTTTTGGGTGTAGATTTAATTTTTTTGGAAATTAATTGATCATGAATTTTTTGATTAAATTCAACTTCTGAAAAATCTAATTCTTCTTCATCACTATCTAAAATAGATATACCTTCTGGAATTTTTTGAATTGTATTAT
>Ga0213864_10000643_pt1 | contig 15713 bp, 17 predicted proteins | sample PICome_5_FD_160078 | JGI IMG/M metagenome (GOLD analysis project Ga0213864, IMG submission 160078) | Coastal seawater microbial communities near Pivers Island, North Carolina, United States - PICO247 | ecosystem: Environmental > Aquatic > Marine > Coastal | place: USA: North Carolina... | reverse complement strand
CAATTTGAGGTCCACCACCATGAACAATAATTGGGTACATTCCAGCGTGTTGTAACATAACTATATTTTGTGCAAACTTTTCTGCTAAATTACTATTTACCATTGCATGTCCACCATATTTTACAACTATGTATTCTTCATTATACAATTGCATATATGGGAGTGCTTCAGATAAAATCTTTGCTCTTACAGTTGAATCTATTTTTTGCATAAAATATCCATTTAAGTGTTTATAATTCTATATATGAGCGCCCTTATTATATCAATACCATATTTATCTTTACTTGATGAAACTAGAATTCCTGGTCTTGCTGCAGCTCTTTTACTAATTTTTTCATTGGTTGTTTCTATTAGTTTTTGACTCTGAGATTTATTAATTTTATCATATTTTGTCATGACTATTTGATATGAAACTGCTGCACTATCAAGTATATCCATTATATTTTCATCTATTTCTTTTATGCCGTGCCTTGAGTCTATTAAGAAAAAAACAAGCTCAAGTTCTTTTCTACCTTGTAGATAATCATAAGTGAGACTTTTCCATTTTTTTATTGCATCTTTGCTTGCCTTGGCATAGCCAAAACCTGGGAGATCTACCAAATAAAAAGCATCATCTTGAGAAAAGAAATTGATCATTTGCGTCCTACCGGGTGTATTTGATACTCTCGCTAATCCTGAAACTTCTGTGATTGAATTTATGAGACTGGATTTTCCAACATTTGATCTTCCAGCAAAAGCTATCTCCCTTTTGTTGTGAAATGGGTATCCTGAATTGCTTGCTACTGAAATTACAAACTTACTAGTTCTAGCAAATAAAAGTCTTGAGTTTTCAAGTTCTACATCTGTAAAATCGTCGATATCAATAATTAATGACTTTCTGATTTCTTCTTCTTGAATGTGTTCACTATGTTCGACCATAATTCAACCTCAACCCCCATACGTTTCATTATAATATATTGCTGAAGGGAAGAAAGTGTATTATTCCACGCCCAATATATTACAAGCCCTGCAGAAAATTGAGCGAAAAGAAAGGTAAGAAATACAGGCATCCACGCAAATATTTTTTGTTGAATTGGATCTGGTGGAGCTGGGTTAAGACGCATCTGAATAAACATAGTGAATCCCATGATAATTGGCCAGATTCCAATAATTAAAAATGATGGAGGTGTCCATGGAATTAATCCAAATAGATTGAATATTGTTGTTGGATCTTTTGCAGATAAATCTTGTATCCATCCATAGAATGGTTGGTGCCTCATTTCCATAGTACATAATAGGACTTTATAAAGTGCAAAAAATACGGGCACTTGAATTAGAATTGGTATACATCCTGATAATGGGTTTACTTTATCCCTTTTGTATAATGCAATTATTGCTTGTTGTTGTTTTGCTCTATCATCTTTGTATGTATCTCTTATTTTTAGCATTTCTGGTGATAGCTTTTTCATAGCACTCATTGATACGTAAGCTTTGTTTGCTAGAGGGAAAAATACAATTTTAATCAGAATTGTTACCCCGAGTATTGATAAGCCATAATTACCAAGTAATCCATATAGCCATTGAAGGACATAAAATAGTGGTTTTGTTAGGAAATAAAACCACCCCCAGTCGACAAGAAGGTCAAATTTTTCGAATGAATGTACTTCTTCGTAATTATCAAGTATTTTTACTTCTTTCGCTCCAGCAAATATTTGAGACTCAATATCAATTGAAGTATTTGCATTCAATTGTTGAGCTTCTCCAAGGTAATCTACTTGATAATTATTTCCATTTCCTTGTGATGTAAACCTACCCTGGTAAGTCAGTGTTTTTGGTGGAATTATAACAGTTGCCCAGTTTTTATCAGTGAATCCAAGCCACCCTCCTGAAATATTTTCAAATGACTCAGTTTTTTCTATAATATCAGAATAATCTGCTTTCTTCTCTCCTTCATCACCTAAGACACCAATGTATCCTTCATGTAAAACGAAGAAATTTTGATAGTCTTCAGGTAATCCTTTTCTTGAAATTAGCGAATATGGGTATATGGTTAGATCATTGTCAGTATTATTCTCTATATTTTGTTGAACTGTGAATAGATAGTTTTCATCAACTGCATATTTCTTTGTAAAAATAAGACCTTCCCCGTTATCCCATCTAAGCTTTATAGGTTGATTGACTGATAGTTCTTCTCCTTCAATGATCTCCCAAACAGATTTATCATCCGGCAGTTTGATTTTTAAATCAGAACCAGATACCCATCCTTGATGTGCATAATATGGATTTTGAGATGAATATGGTCTAAATATATGAACTAAATCACTATCCTCTGATAAACTCTCTCGATAATTTTTGAGTTGAATATCGTCTAACTTTGCACCTGTGAGTGAAATCGACCCACCTAAGTTTTTTGTGTTAATTTTGATACGTCTTGCCTCAACATACTCATTGTTGGATGATCCACCAGGTGCCTGAATGGAGATATCATTATTTTTGACTGGATCACTTGGGAGAGGTATATTTGACAAATCTTGAGTAGCTACAGTATCGTTTTCTGCAGACACTTGTTCAGGTGATCTATCCTCAATTTGTTTACTCCCAACAAAGTATTGCCAAAAAAGAAGTACTATTATTGATAGTGTTATCGCTAGTAAAAAATTTCTTTGTTCGTTCATGATAATTTAATTTTCTTTTAGATTATTTTTTTTAGATCATTTGCCATTTGGCTAAAAGGATATTCTAAGATTTTTCGTCGGGCGATGATAACATAGTTTGTATTTGGTTTCGCACTATCAAAAAGTATTTCCTTTGCAAGGACTCTCATTCTTCTTTTTGCTCTATTTCTCATTACAGCTCCACCAATTTTTTTTGATGCTGTATAACCAACTTTGGGAACTTTCACGTTAGCACCATTTAGTTTATGTTTCAGAAAAATAAAGGAAGGAGTTACAAATTTATCTCCCTTTGACGAGGCAATAAATTCATCTCTTTTTTTTATGGTTTCCATGAATTATAAAAAGCTATTTTGCGTCAAGCAGACAAGCGCTTTCTTCCTTTAGCTCGTCTACGACTAAGTACTTTTAGACCACCATTTGTAGCTTTTCTTGCTCTGAACCCGTGCCTTCTTTTTCTAACTAGTACACTTGGTTGATAAGTACGTTTCAATTTAGTTACTCCTAATTCTAAGTTAGATTATCTATACATTATTAAATAAAAAACATAAACAAAAAATAATATTTATTTCAAATATTTTATTTTTTGAAATATGATTAAACCTAACTTTAGATAGAACTAATCCTAATGTATAAGAAAAAGATTATTCCTGGGGGAAAAAACCTCATATCAGATGTTGACGGAATTCTGGTTGGTAATGCCGAAGATGATCAACTTCAGACTGGATTAACTTATATAAAATTCGAAAAAAAATTTTCAGCGTCCGCCTATGTATATGGTGGAGCTACTGCTTCGAGAGAGATTGATCTTCTTCAACCAGAGAGAACAATTAGATACATAGATGGAATTTCATTGTCTGGTGGATCGGTATTTGGTCTTTCAGCTGGTTCTGAATATGTGGACATATTGTCAGAGGAGAGTCGGGGATTTAAGATTAAAAATTCGAATATTTCGATACCTATAGTCCCATGCGCTTCAATATATGACTTAAATACCAAAAACAATAAATCGATAAATGGTGAGCTATACAGGTATCTAGCCAAATCTGCTTATAAAAATGCCAATAAGCATTTTATTCTTGGAAATACCGGCGCAGGAATTGGTGCTAAAGCCGGAATATTTAAGGGTGGATTGGGTAGTGCATCAATAAGCATTGATAATGATTATACTATAGGGGCTATAACAATTGTAAATTCACTAGGCTCTCCATTCGTCGATAATACAGGTATTTTATATTCAGGGTTATATGAGATGAACGGAGAAATGGGTGATAATATTAATTCAAATTATAAAAATTTTGCTAAATACAGTTTTAATTATAAAATTAAAAATAATACTAAATTAAAAAGTGATCTCACATCTAAAGAGAATACAACTATCTCTGTAATAGCTACTAACATAGAATTAAACAAATTAGATCTTTATAAAATTGCAAAAATGTGTACTTCAGGTCTAAGTCGCGCTATCCAACCGGTCGGGACACCAATGGACGGTGATATTATTTTTGTAGTAAGCAGTAATGAGAAAAAATTAAATATAAATGAGTATAATATAACACAGATTGGGTCTCTAGCATCAGATACACTTACTAGGGCCGTTGGTAGAGCAGTTTTTTCAGCAATACAATAAATAAAAATAGTAACAGATTTTAAAACAACTAAGAGGAGAAAAAAATGTCAAATGAGAAATGGGAAAAAGGAAAAAAAATACGTGATGAAGCTTTTGGAAAAGAGGGGCTCGAGAGGTGGGATGACCTATACAAGATTTGTCCTACACATGCCGACGCCATTCATGAATACTGTTTTGGTACTATCTGGGATAGACCAAATTTAGATTTAAAAACGCGTGAAATGATTGTTATGGCGGCAGCTGCAGCACTAGATTTGCCGCATGAGGTTGGGCTGCATGTGCGCGGTGCACTAAACAGAGGTGCTAATAAAGAAGAATTAATTGAAGTTATTCTTCAGTGCTCACCTTATATTGGCTTTCCAAAAACAAACCATGCACTAAAAGCTGCGCAAGAAATTTTTGATAATTGGGAAGCAAAAAAAGATGATTGGAAGCCACTTTAGATATCACTTTAATTTAGTGCGAACTTAACAGGATTCCAACAGATTGTCGGCTCATAAATCTCTAATATAAATATCAAAGGTTATGTCATGATCAACACAGATTTAAATACAAAGCTTCGGGGATTATTAAATAATGGGAATTGCTACAACCCCGCAACAATTTTTAATCCATTATCAGCAAGGATAGCAGGTGATGTAGGGTTTAAATTAGGTATTATTCCAGGTAGAATTATATCTCTTGATTATTTGTCCGAGCCTGATCTTATGTTGCTAACATTATCGGAACTTACTGAAACTGTGAGAAGAATTGCTAAAAATTCAGAAATTCCATTAATCGTAGATGCAGATAATGGTTATGGGAACGCATTAAATGTGAAGCGAACAGTTGAAAGTCTTGAAGATGCTGGCGTTTCAGGCATTTCTCTAGAAGATACTGATTTACCAATACAATTTGGTACTCCAAAGAAACCAAATTTTTTAGACTTAAAAGAGGCAACAAAAAAAATAAAAATTGCAGTAGACTCTAGAAAAGATATCAGTACCTGCATTGTTGCACGAACAGGCTGCTATCCTCACACTGGATTTGATGATATGATTGAAAGAGGTAAGGCATATGAGTCAGAAGGTGCGGATGTAATTTTTTATGTTAATGTCAATTCAAAAGATCACATTTATAAAATAGCAAATCATCACAATGTACCTATAATCTTAGGTAATAATTCAACTGAAATACCTCTTGAAGAGCTCGCTAATATGGGTATCTCAGTCAGTCTGCCAGGACACAAAGCCTATTTTGTTGCAATGGAAGCTTACAGAGATGCAATACAAAGACTTCTCGAAACTGGTAATTTTAGTGATTTTAATGTAGATATGGATAAAATAGGTGAATTATCCAATGAGGGTGAGTATTCAAATTTGATAGATAAATATATGAAAGGTTAAGAATAACGAAAAATGAGTAATAATTATGAAGAGATAATTAATGATGTTTTCGATAATAATTCATCATCTACTAATATTGAAGAAGTTAGCAAGATTGTTGATGATGTTCTTGAACAACTGGATTCTGGGATGCTCAGAGTTTGTGAAAAAATCGATGGTAATTGGATAGTAAACCAATGGATTAAGAAAGCTATCTTACTTAGTTTTAGAACAAAAAGTAATTCAACTTTAAACGGTCCTTACGCAACTTGGTTCGATAAAGTTCCAGGTAAGACTATAGATTGGGATGAAGATAGGTATGAATCAGCAGGATTCAGAAATGTTCCAAATGCTGTTATTAGAAAATCTGCTTATGTTGCAAAAGATTGTGTCATTATGCCCTCATTTATCAATGTGGGTGCTTATGTAGATCAAGGGACAATGATTGATACATGGTCAACAGTTGGATCCTGTGCACAAATAGGAAAAAACTGCCACATAAGTGGAGGTGTAGGTATCGGGGGTGTACTTGAGCCACTCCAAGCAAATCCTGTAATAATTGAAGATAATTGTTTTATTGGAGCCAGGTCAGAAATCGCGGAGGGTGTTATTGTAGAAGAAGGATCAGTAATTTCCATGGGAGTTTTTATTGGAGCATCCACAAAGATTATCGATCGAGACACAGGAGATATCTATTTCGGCAGAGTTCCGTCGTATTCTGTGGTGGTTCCCGGAACTTTACCTAGTGAGAAGATGAGTGATAAAGGTCTTGGTCTTTATTGTGCGGTTATTGTAAAAAGAGTCGATGAGAAAACCAGGTCAAAGACATCTATTAATGAGTTGTTAAGGCCATAAATAATTTCAAAAAAGTATATTCATGATAAACCAAGTTGAAGCACAAAATATTCTACAAGATTTTTTAAGAATTGAGAGTGTTACTCCTAATGTTAAAAAGTCGTTTGATTTTTTGGAAACGTTATTCAAAAAATATAATTTTCAGATACATAGAGTGAAATTTGACTTAGGTAATACTCCAGAGGTAGAAAATATGTTTGCTACAATTGGATCTGGTAGTCCTCATCTCAATTTTGCAGGCCACGTAGATGTTGTTCCCCCAGGCGAATTGAATAGTTGGAAGTATCCTCCTTTTTCAGGACATATTGAGGATGGTTTCATATATTCGCGTGGTGCAGAGGATATGAAAGGAGCAGTAATTGCCTCTATTGTTGCTGGAATTAACTATTTTCATGAAAACATGGATTCTAATGGCACATTAAGTTATTTAATAACTGGTGATGAGGAGGGGGTAGCGGTAAATGGGACTGAACCTCTAATTAAGTGGGTGAATGATCAAGGAATAAAAATTGATGATTGTATTGTTACTGAACCAACAAACAAAGAGCTTATTGGAGATAATATTAAAATTGGAAGAAGAGGAAGTCTATCTTGTGATTTAAAAATTACTGGAAAGCAGGGGCATGTAGCATATCCTGAAAAAGCGAATAATCCCATAACACCCACAATGGTGGCTTTATCAAAAATTACTGGACAAATAGATGAGGGGTCAGAGCATTTTCTACCAACAAATATTGAGATTACGTCCATAGACGTAAATAACCCAGCGCACAATGTCATTCCTGAAGTAGTAAATGTTTCTCTTAATATTAGGTTCAATGATTTATGGAATGAAATATCCTTAATGGAGTACTTGAAGGGCAGACTCTCATCAGTCTTAGATGAAGTGAATATTAATTTTGATTTGAAAAAAATTTCACTCGCAGATGTATATTACACTGGGAATGGGGCATTATCTAGTTTACTTCAAAAGGCAATATTTAATAAAACTAAAATAGAAGCCAAACTAAGTACTTTTGGGGGGACGTCTGATGGTCGTTTTATTGCAAAATATTGTCCAGTAGTTGAGTTTGGGCTTGTTGGTAGGTCCATGCACCAGGTAAATGAAAGAATAAAAATTGAAGAGTTTTCTCTACTGACTGAGATTTTTCAGGAATTTATTGATAATTATTTTAACTCTTAAATATTTAAATAGAATCGTAATCGATTCTTCTCAGATATAAACCACAAGAGGGAGCAAGCGTAGCACATTTTGAACGGTCTCTTGCTTCGATAATTTCAGGAATAACGGATGGATTCCATGATCCAATGCCAACCTTGATAATACAGCCCATAATTGATCTTACTTGGGTATGTAAAAAAGATTTAGCTATAAAATCAACATAGATCTTTTCATTTTGGGCATTAATTAAAATTTTTTCAATAGATTTGATTGGTGATTTAGACTGGCAACTTGCAGATCTAAATGTGGTAAAGTCATGTTTCCCAATAAAATAATCTGCAGCCTGTTGCATTAATGAAATGTCTAAGCTTTGATTTATATGCGCATGCGAATTCTTATGGTAAGTTAATGGACTTTGACGATTGATTATTTTATACCTGTAATACCTCATTATAGCTGAGAATCTGGCATCAAAAGTATCTGGGACACTTTCAACATTTATAATACTAATATTCTCTTTTTTTAGGTAAAAATTTATAGCTTGAAATATGGTATTTTCATCTTGTTCCTCATCTAAGTCGAAGTGTGCGACTTGGCCAGATGCGTGTACACCAGAGTCAGTTCTTCCTGCTCCATTTACAGTTACTTTCATGCCGCAAAATTTTTCTATGGCCTCTTCAATATTGCCTTGAATAGATGGAGAGTTTTCTTGTCGTTGCCAGCCGGAATAGTTTGTTCCATCATACTCAATTAATAATTTATATCTCATTTATTGCTATCACTACTCACTGATTAAGTATGCTTCCTTTTATAATTTTGGTTCCACGCAGGAATTCCTTAATATGTATTGGCTTCTTACCTTCTTTTTGAATTAGTATAGGACTAATTGACTTATCAGAGCAGGCAATTGTTAGATTACTGTCCAATATTTCACCTGGGGTACCAGATAAGTCACTTTCAATCGCATCAAGGACTCTTGCTCTAAAACTGGTTTCTCCATTAACATATGTGAACCAGCCGCCAGGATATGGGCTAAGCCCTTTTATTAAATTAACAACGTTCTTAGATGATTTATTAAAATCAATCTTAGTTTCCTCTTTTAGGATCTTTTTTGCGTATGTAATTCCTGTATCTTTTTGCTTTGTAAATTTAATTTTTCCATTTGAAAATTCTGATAGAGAATCCAAAAGAAGCCGTGCTCCAATTTCAGATAACCTTGTAGATAATGTAGCATAATTATCATCCACGTTGATTGGTGTTTCGATATATTTGCATATATCGCCTGTATCAAGACCTTCATCAAGCCTAATAATATTAACTCCAGTGACCTTATCCCCTTCAATTATTGCTCTTTGGATTGGTGCCGCACCTCTCCAACGCGGAAGAAGTGATGGGTGAATATTGATAAAGCCATATTTTGGAATAGAGAGAAATTTTTTAGGAATAATTAATCCATATGATACAACAACCCCTACATCAGGGCTTAATTTGTTTAGGGACCTAATTTCATCTTCATCATTTAAATTGTGTGGGGTTTTGATTAGTAAGTTATGTTCTTCTGCAATCATATAAATTGGAGACTTTGTAAACTTCATCCCACGTCCGGATCTTTTTGGAGGCTGCGTGTAAACTCCAGCAATTTCATGATTAGAAGAGATTAATCTCCTCAGAGCTGGTATACCAAAATCAGAAGAACTCATATAAATTAATTTCATTTTAAAAAACTTTAATTTTTTCGTTTATTTGATTTCTTAAATTTTTTTTCTATAGAAGACTTTTTGAGTCTTGATAAATAATCGATGAATAATTTACCATCCAGGTGATCTATTTCATGTTGAATACATGTTGCAAGAATTCCTTCACAATCAAGTTCTCTGGATATGCCTTTTTTATCTAAAAACCTTACCTTGCACTTGGAAGGTCTTTCCACCTCTTCATAAAATTCTGGAATGGATAAGCATCCTTCTTTGTAAGAGTTTTTTTCGTCAGATATCCAAATGATTTCTGGGTTAATAAAATAAAGCGGATTCCTTTTCGTTTCTTGATTGTAATCACAATCAATCACAACAAGTCTTTTCTTAATACCCACTTGAATTGCGGCGAGACCTATACCTGGAGCTGCGTACATGGTTTCTGCCATATTATCAAGAGTTTTGATGATGTTTTTGTCTATAATTGTAACTTCATCAGATCGTTCTCGAAGTATTTTATTGGGAATTGTAAGAATTTGATAGATCATTAATTACTCTATATTAAATTAGTATTTTAATTGAAAACATATTAAAATAAAAAGCACAACCTACAAATTATGAAAAAATGCTAGATACTACACTAATAATTTTAATAATATTAGCAATTTCAACAATATTAATATTTTTACTGCTGATTCAAAGTAAAAAAAATAGTAGAGCTTCCGTTAATGAAATTGCAGAGTTATTGAAACAAAATAATGAATTAGATTTAAAGATTAAATCTTTAGCAGATTTATTTAATGGCAATCACGATAGGTTAAGAAGTTCCATAGACGAGGTCAAAGATAAGATAAATCAGAAAGTGCAAGAAGAATTGAAAGAAAGTCGAGAGAAAACACATGCAGATTTGACTAAGTTATCTGAAAGACTTGCAGTTATTGATAATGCTCAAAAAAATATAACTGACTTATCGAATAATGTAATTGATTTACAAGGTATTCTGTCAAATAAGCAGCAAAGAGGAGCGTTTGGTCAGGCAAGAATGGAGTCAATAATTGCAGACGCACTGCCAAACAATCTCTTCTCATTTCAGCATACTTTAACAAATGGAAAGAGACCTGATAGTATAATTAGAATGCCAAATTCGAATGAAGTAATTGTGATTGACTCAAAATTTCCTCTGGAGAGTTTTGATCAGTTGAGGTCCGCAAAATCATCAGAAGAAAAAAAGAAGGCGAATTCACAAATTAAGATTGATGTTTTAAAACATGTTAATGACATAGCTGATAAATACAAAATACCGGGAGAGGTAAGAGAACCATTAGTTATGTTCATACCATCGGAGTCAATTTATGCAGATTTATATGAAAATTTTGAAGATATCATTCAAAAAGCATACAGAACCGGAATCACAATAGTGTCTCCAAATACACTCATGTTAACAGTACAAACTCTTCAAACATTAATTCGTGATGCTCATATGCAAAAACAATTAGGTATCATAAAAAGTGAAGTAGGTAATATTCTGCTTGATGTGGAAAGGTTAACCAATAGAGTACAAGATTTACAAAAACATTTTAATTTAGCTAATAAAGATATTGAAAACATAGTTATTTCATCAAAAAAGATTGCAACAAGTGGGCGTAAAATTGATTCAATTGAAGAAGTGCCAAACGATCAAAATTTAATCAAGAAAGATAGTAATTAGTCAGCATCCGTTCTTGATAAGATTGCCTGTGTGAGAGTTCCATCGTCTAAATAATCAAGTTCACCTCCAATTGGAATACCATGAGCTAATTTTGTAATTCTGATATCGTGTTTACTTAATAGGTCACTCAGGAAATGCATGGTGGTTTGACCGTCAATGGTTGCACTAAGAGCTAAAATAACTTCTTTAACATTATTCTCTGCAATTCTTTGTACTAATTTATTAATATTTAGCTCTTCTGGTCCTATTCCATCTAGTGCATTGAGTACACCACCAAGGATGTGATAATAACCTTTTATTGCGCCAGCTCTCTCAATTGCCCACAAGTCAGCCACTTCTTCTACAACACAAATAATCTTGTCGTCACGATTTTGGTTACTGCATATGGCGCATGGGGACTTTAGATCAATATTATTGCAGACTTGGCAAAGTACAATTTTTTCATAAATCTCAATAAGAGAGTCTTTAAGTGGTAAAAGAAGTTGTTCTTTCTTCTTAATAAGTTCAAGTGCAGCTCTCCTACCAGATCTAGGTCCAAGTCCAGGAAGTTTTGATAATAGACGAATAAAATTATCAATCTCGTTGTTATCTCTAGAAGACATTATTTAGAAACCAAGATTGAAACCAGGAGGAAGAGGAAGTCCTCCCGTTACTTCTTTCATTTTTTTAGCAACCTCATCATTGATTTTTGATTTTGCGTCGCTGAATGCCGCAATAATGAGATCTTCAATAATTTCTTTTTCAGATGCAATCAGTATACTGGGGTCAATATCAATCTTTTTTAACTCTCCATTACCGTTGAGTGTTATATTCACAAGACCACCACCTGAGGAGCCTACGCATTCTATATTTTCAATGTTTTCTTTCGCCGATTTCATTTTATCTTGCAATTTATTTGCTTGTTTCATAATCTCGGAAAAATCCATCTTTAATCCTTTCTAAATATTATCTTCTTCATTTATTATTTTAGCATCTGGAAAATGCTTTTTTATATTCTCAATCGTCAAGCTTTCATCATCCACTTGGGCTGTTTTTCCAATAAAATTTATATCCCATTTGATATTTGTTAGATTTTGAAGTGTTGATTGTAATGTATTGATAATGTCGTTGTTAATTTCATCATTCGAGGTCAGATCTATTTGACCTATTTTATATTCAATAACATCTAATTTATCCATATCTGTTATTAATCTCATATCATTTTCAATTAATAATGATTTCATATCTTCATAGGACTCAGGAATAGTGAATTCTTCTGTTAGATTCTCTTCCGTCTCATTTATTTTTTTTGTTTCGGTCTTTATCTCGATATTTTCAGTTTTATTATCACCCATACTGTTCTCAATTTTTGATACAATGTCCTCGATAGGAGGTAATTGATTTGAATAGCATAATTTTATCAAGAGCATTTCAAGGGTAATATTTTCATCGAAGGAATTTTTTATTTCTGTATTTCCTTTTAACAATATTTGCCACATGTGGACTAGCGTTGATATATCGATATCGTTAATAATTGATGTGATTTCGGTATGTTGTTCGCTAGACAAAAGATCACTTTGTGTTGAAATACCCAGTTTAATCATTGATGCTATATGAGTGATTTTTGATAAATCTCTTACCAATGATAATGGTTCAAAACCATTTTCATATATTTGCTTTATTTTATCCGTTATTTTATTTGAATCACCCTCAATCAGTCTCCCAAATAAGCTAATTATAAAATTAATATCATTAAGATTTAGCATTTCAGATAATATTTGAGATGTTATGTTACCATCACAAAGTGATGTTGCTTGGTCAAGAATTGATATGGCATCTCTCATCGAGCCCTCAGAAGATGTGCAAATTATATTAACACTTTCATTATCTATTATAATTGACTCTTTATCACAGATTTCTTTTAGGTAATCACTCATAACAGTATTATTAATTCTTTTTAGATTAAATTTTTGGCATCTTGATAAGATTGTTATTGGGATTTTTTCAATTTCAGTTGTAGCAAATATAAAAATCACATGTTCAGGAGGTTCTTCCAATATCTTTAATAAGCCATTAAAAGCTTGTTTTGATAACATATGAACTTCATCAATAATAAATATTTTGTATTTCGCCATTGTAGGTTTTGTCTGAGCAAAATTGATAATTTCGCGTACATGATCTATGCCAGTGTTTGAAGCTGCATCCATTTCAAATACATCAGGATGGCGCGATTCTATAATTGCATCACAGTTCAGTCCAATTTTATCTAACTTAATTGAGGGTGTGTATTCCTGATTATCCAATGTGTAATTCAGTGTTCGGGCTAAAATACGAGCTGTGGTAGTTTTACCAATACCCCTAATCCCGGTAAATAGGTATGCGTGATGAATTCTTCCTGTGTTGATAGAGTTTGAGATGGTGCTGACCATGCTATCTTGGCCAATAAGTTCAGCAAAAGAGCTCGGTCTATATTTTCTTGCAAGAATTTTATAGTCTGTATTGGGCAACTTTTTCTTCTCAGTATCAAATGAAAATAAAGTGAGAAGTCAGCAATTGACCCGTAAAAAAATCGTTGGGGCTGCTTCCTTCCAGACCTGACCCGATTGGCGACAATTACGTCCAACACTGACTTCTCATTGTTAAGTATAACAAATGAATTTTGATATTGGTACTAATACTTCTTATTTATACTTGTCTTATCTATTTTTATTTAAGGAAGCTCTCTTGGCTGTTTATTTTTTTTCTCATATCACTTGCATAATATACGCCAAGAATTCTCAATTCACTTGAAAAGAAGTCTAATTCTTCTAGAGCTAGTCTCACGTTTTCATCATGAGGATGCCCCTCAATATCAACATAGAATTGCGCTGCAGAAAAGCTGCCTCCGATAATATAGGACTCAAGCTTTGTTAGATTTACACTATTTGTAGCAAATCCACCCATAGCTTTATAAAGTGCAGCAGGGACATTTCTAACCCTAAATACCATGCTAGTAATTGTAGGTTTTTTATTTGGTTCTGCGTCATCAGGTTCAGCTGATAAAACTATGAATCTTGTGGTATTATGATTTGCGTCTTCAACATTTCTTTTTAAAATTTTTAGTCCATAAAAATCTGCGGCTAGCTCACTTGCTAATACAGCAGTTGTTAAGTCATTGTTTTCAGAAATTATCTTTGCGGAACCCGCAGTATCTGCACCGACTATCTTGTTGAGTTTTAACTCTGATATGATATTTCTGCATTGACCCAATGCATGACGATGGCTCATCACATTTTTTATAGTTTTTTCAGAGGCGCCATCAACAACAATTAATTGATGTTCTATTGGAAGAAAAAATTCATCAACAATATAAAGATCTGAAGTTGGCAATAAATAATGAATATCTGCTACTCTTCCAGCAAGAGAATTATCAATCGGAATCATTGCATACTTAACTTCTTTATTTTTTACTTTTGCAAAGGCGTCCTCAAAAGTTGCTGCTGGAACTGGCTCCATGTCTGGGTATTTTTTTTGGCAAGCAATATGAGAATAGGCTCCCATCTCTCCTTGGAAAACTATTTTTTTATCCATTATTTACACCTAATTATCAGAAATATTACTTAATCTTTCTACATCATCTATTGTATCAATGCTAATGATTTTATCATCTACTAAAATGAGATTGATTTTCATTGATCCTCCCAAGGCACGAAGCTGTTCAAGTTTTTCTGTGGTTTCCAAAGTTGATTGGTCCATAGATACGAACCGATCTAATGCGTCCCTCTTGTAAACATATATGCCAATATGTTCTAAATAGGTATCAGCGCCGTATGGTATAGGAGCCCTTGAGAAGTAGAGAGCATTTAATTCATCATTTTTTTCTTTATGCGTTGCTATTTTAACAATATTTGGATTACCAACATCAATTGGATTATCAATTTCTCTGCAATAAGTCAAAATATCAGCGTCAGTGTTTCTGATATTATCTATGCCAAGGTTAATAACATCAGATGTGATATTAGGAAGATCACCTTGAAGGTTTATAATATATTCGTAGGATTTTTCTTTATCTACTATATTTAGTGCCTCATAAATCCTATCAGTACCGCTTTGATGTGATGGGCTTGTAATAATTACTTCAGCACCTTCTTTATACAGGACTTCTGCTATTTCTTGCGAGTCAGTTGCGACCACAACTTTTTCTGCTTTTGTATTTTGCGCACTATCCCATACATGAAGTATCATTTCCCTTCCATTAATTTTTAATAATGGTTTTCTAGGCAGTCTTGTAGAACCGATTCTTGCAGGTATGACAATAATTGTATCGTTCATATTTATTGATTTTTATATATTAAAAATATTTATGATATTAAATATCAATATTATTGAATATTAGTAAATTTTTTTGTGGTTTTAAAGAACCATTTAATATATAAAAATATTGAATTTGGACTGACATAGATGGATAGTTTTGAAATAAATAAAATTGTTGGAGCCGTACTTGGTACTGCTTTATTTATCTTAGTTTTAACTATTGTTACTGATTTCTTCTATCATGAAGATGAACTTGAACAACAAGCATATATAGTAGATGTTCCAGTTGAAACTGAGCAACTTATGGATGAAGTTGAAGTTGTTGAGATAAATGTCATGGAACTTCTGGTTCTTGCAAGTGCTGAAAATGGTGAAAAAGT
>Ga0213864_10000642_pt1 | contig 15726 bp, 21 predicted proteins | sample PICome_5_FD_160078 | JGI IMG/M metagenome (GOLD analysis project Ga0213864, IMG submission 160078) | Coastal seawater microbial communities near Pivers Island, North Carolina, United States - PICO247 | ecosystem: Environmental > Aquatic > Marine > Coastal | place: USA: North Carolina... | reverse complement strand
TGATAACTAGGGTCTGCATTATACACTGGTTCTATAGCAAGACCACTGAAAGTCGCTGTAGCATCAGCGGTGGATACTGTGTCTGTTGGATTCTGCGTTATAGCAAAATCGCTAGGTAGTATAGTAAGTCTTGCAGGACTGCTAGTTACCTCAAAAGTTCCGTCTGGTGCTATCGCTCTCGCTACAAATCTGTATTGATTATTTTGATACGAACTATCAATAGCAGAAAGAGATAGGATTGGTGACAATCTGCGATCGCCAACATTACTCCAAGTTTCGCCACTATCCGACGATACCTGCCACTGGTAAGTTACTATTGTTTCATAAACACTCTCTACAGCTAGACCCTCAAATTCGGCTGTACCATTTGCGTCTGATATTGCGTCTACTGGATCATTCATAATGATTAAGTTACTAGGTATGATTTCTTCTTGATATTTTTCATTTTCTACAAGACTTAATCTACCTATTAAAGGACCCATTTTTCTTGAGCATTCTAAAGGTGAAAAACTAATAGTATAATCTGTAGATTCGCCAGTAGTAAAGTTTAATCCTACTTTTGTAGCCTTGTTAAAATCTGTATAGTACACTGAAGTATCTAGTATTTTTTCACGCAAATCATTTTCTACTACTACCCTTAATCCGTCACCCTTTATGACATCAGAAATGTTAGCATTTATTCCCAAATCAAAAGACAAATAATACCCAGTCTCGCCCTGCAATATTAAATGTTGATATATTCTATTTTTTTTATGCTGTGATTTATTAATATTTTTTGGCATGTTCAATATTTGTAAAAATATATCTTCTTTTTTATATGGGTAAGCTCCTAATGGGGGCTGTTCTAACCAATCAAAATCACTGAATAATCCATTATATAAATTCACACATCCGTCTATTTCCCAGTCCTGAATATTGGATATATTATTTCTCGTCGTGACTCTTGCACTGAATCCATAATTTTCTGTTTGAAAATCTGCATTTTTTATTAAATTATTTTTATTGATGGTATTCTTATTATTTATACTGATTGTAAACTCTGCGGTTGTTGATAAGCCATAATCATTAGTAGATTTAATATTGAGTATAATAAATTCAGCATCATTGAAAAATATTCTTTTTCTAATCCTTAATTTATTGCCATCTATTTCAAAATTTTCAAATCCTGGAGTTCCGCCCACTATTTCATAGGTGTGATCGTAACTATATATCTGATTACTTACTGTAGAAAATTCTCCTAGTATCGATCCTACTGGTAATAATTCATCTATTGATTCGACCCCTTCAAATAACACATTTGTTGGAGGTAGTGGTGTTTCTATTTTCTGTATTTCTAAAGTATTAGAGATTATTTCATGGCATCCATTAGAACATAATACTCTATAGTATTTATTATCAACATCCCCTTGTTGCGCAATTAACTCTAGATAGTTTTTATTGTTACCTATATTAGACCAAGATAATCCTCCACTCGAGAGTTCTTCTCCTATTTGCCACTGGTAATGTATACTATTAGATACCTCAGAATGTAAATCTATTTGCATTTTCACTCTTGTGCCGTAAGATGCTATATTAATAATAAATGGCAAATTTTGATTTACTATAATAGTATCGTTATATTCTTTAATATTTTTTATCATGATGGAGGATTATTCTTATAAGGATGATTTGACGGTAATTTGCTTTGAGTTCCCCACTTATGTGCTAAGTATCCCTCAATTTTTGCTTTTAGCCCACTATTAACTAAATGATTGTAGCTAGCTTCTTGTGTTCCAATTGCTTCATACTCGTTAATCATTATCATTACTGCCTCTGCGATACCATAAACTCTAGGTTGCTGCTCTGTTAATGGAGAGGATATATCTAATATATAAAATTTGTCTAAATAGTCAGTATCCTGTAAAGAAGAGTATATTAGTGGTTTTGCTGTAGACGCAATTGCATTATACTCTGTATCAAAGTATGACTGGGTACGAGCCGATTGATTAATATCGTATAAACTAGATTGATATGAAACCATTACAAGATCTCCATTATCATCAGCAGAAGTGAATCCTGTACTATAGCCGTCATCATAACTATCTGGATAAGTGTTAGAGAATACAGAAACATTAGGATTTAAATTGTATAGACGAGTAATCCCATTTCCTGTAAAATCAAATAATACATCTCCCTTATTTAGTCTTTTTATTACATAGAAGATGTAAAAAATATTGTTGGCATTTATTCTATCATTAATATCGAATGTTGTACTCAATATTTTTCTTTGAGTGTCTTGTAGGTTTCCAACAATGGGTTTGCCATTTAGAGCATTTGCTATATAATCAGGATAGTATGCACTATTACTAATAGTAAATTGTTGGTTATTAATTTTATCTACCCATGAAGAAACTTTATTATTAGATACTGTTAATGTAGATATGTCATTAGCATCTAACCAAAGCTTTGCGTAGTAACCTTGCGCCCCATATTCATTGTCGATATTCTGAGGAGTCCATGCAGAACCCGAAGATCCAGTATCAGAACCCGAAGATCCAGTATCAGAGCCTGAAGAGCCAGTATCAGGACTATCTGTAGGAACATATCCATCAATACTTATAAGACCACTCATAGCACTAGGGTGATTTTGACAGAAATAATATAAAGGATATCCTTCTCCTTCGCTATTAGTATTGGTTACGTCAAATAAAACTGAACCACTATCTACTCTTTGAGCAAAACCATCATACCCTGATGAACTATTGTCAAAAGTGCCAGATGTCAGAACTACGAATGGGTGACCAGCAGCATCCATATCAAAAATATAAGAGTTTCCACTCATCAATTGCAATACTGGATTACCACTACCATTTATTAGATATTTACTATTGCCATCATTAGTAATATAAAATACCCCATCAATATCCGTTCCTAAATTATAAGTTTTGCAACAGTCGCCTTGTAATATGATGTTACCATTTTCTATTTTTTTATTTATGTAATTACCTGTGGTATATCTCATTTATGTCGTAATTCCCTATTAAATTTTGAATGATAACACTCCGTATCCCTGATATTTTTTTGATCTGTGGGATTGATTGACTAATGGTACAGCACACGATTTAAAATAATCTACATATTCTTGCTGGCTCATTTTTACATGTTTATTTTTTTGTCTTTTATAAGATAATAACAATGCGGCGCATCCAACAGCATAAGGATTACTCATGCTGGTGCCACTCATCATTGCATAACTATCGTCAGGAACGATACTAAATATATCTTGTCCAGGAGCCAAAAAGTCTAATGATTCACCAGAGCAAGTAAAAGACGTTCTGTTAAATCTAGAATCAATTGCCCCTATAGCAATAGTATTGGAATTTTTAGCAGGATACATTATATCCTTATCTGGACCGGCATTACCGGCCGCACAAAATACTACACATCCATTTTTTACAGCAATATCTATAGCTTTACCTATATAATAATCTTTATCTTCTGACCCCAAAGACATAGTTATCAGATCTGCACCATTATCAACTGCCCAAATTATACCATTCGCTATATCTATAGATCTTCCACTACCTTTTTTATTTAAAGCTTTGATTGGCATTATTTTTGCTTTCGGTGCAACACCAACCATACCTACACCGTTATTAATCGCTGCTATTGTGCCGGATACATGACTGCCATGACCATTATCATCAATGGGCTTTCTATTTGGCTTTAGAATATTTATGCCCGGTACCAGATTTTTGCTTATATCAGGATGATCTAGATCACATCCGGTATCTACAACAGCAACAACTACTCCATCCCCTTCAGACTTATTCCAATTATGATCAATATGAAATTTTTTTATTTCCCAACCTATATGTTGAACACTGGCTGTTGTATGTCCGTATATATCTTCTCTAATATATGGCAATAACTCACAATCTGTATTCATTTCTGACCTTCTATAATATCATTTATTGATTTTTTAGTACCGATGATCCAATCAATATAATCACTTACCCTGGTATGTCCACCCATATCTTTATAAGTTGAATTAGCTTTCCCATCAATAGATAATACACAAGAATTGATCCCCGCTATCTTTTTATCAATGAATAATCCTCCGCCACTATCTCCAGAAGCTATCAAGAATTCTAATGTTGTTTTAGGACTATCGGTGGCTTTTGTAATTAATAGATTGTTTTCTATATCAGCAACCACATTAGAACCAGCCCTTCTTATATTATCAAAAGATTGGCTTTTGACACCTGTATTAAAATTACCACTAATACCCCACCCAGATATACCACAAATCTTACCCACCTCATCTTTTTCTGTATATAATTCTGGATAAAAATCTATATCTATAGGTCTTTGTAATCGAGCTATTGCTATATCATGCTTACCAAAAACATTGTTATCATAATGAGCATGGATAGCTACAACGGCACAAGGAAAAGCCTTGTTATTAAAAATAACGTGTTGAGTGATAGAATTCTCAACAATATGGGCAGCAGTTAATATGTGATATCTGTCTATTAGCACGCAAGAGGCAGCAAATGGATTATTCAGCTTATCTGCATATACACCTCTAATTTTAAGCACACACTCATATTTTGATCCATATTCTATATATTTTGAGTCTGGCACTCTTGGATCTATGGTTCCAGCACAACATAACGAAGACAAGAAAATAGCACAGATCATGAGGTATTTCATACGATACCTCCTTTATTTAAAAGGTTTATTTATCACCTTTTTATAATACACCCTAGAATCTTCTACTACATTATCATTCCAACTTTGATAGTTCATTAAATGGCCAAATATAAAATGACAATATTTGTCGCAAAGAGTGATGAGATTATTCGGATCTAACTCTTTAGAAGGATCTACATGCACAGGTATTATATGATGAACTTCCGGCTTTTTACATGAGCCACAAGCCTGACAGCATGGCTGTTTTGCTATATGCTTCTTCCTGACAGCAGACCATGATGGCGACCTTACTGCATATCTAAGTTTTTTAGATAATGAAAATATTGACCACATTTTAATCTAATATACTAGCGGCTATCAAGCACCCTTTTGAAACAGCTAACAGCGGATCGTCTGAGTGTTTGACTACCTCTATATCTAAAGGAAAATTTGATTCCGATAGTTTTTCTTGTAGTTTTTCAATATAACCTGCTGCTTGAGAAGTTCCTCCAGCTACTACAATTTTAATTGGATGTTTAAATTTAGGTAGAGATTTGTGTCCAGAAAGAGCTGCTGATAGTTGCTTTGCTGTATATTCTATTAGCCTTTCGTAATAAGAAGCAACAGCACTTAAAACTGGATTTTCATTAGGTTCCCCCACGTTAAAACCTCCTCCCTCCTTCTCCACCTGGACAACACTATCAGGCTCACCAGTGGCTACAGCGCTCATACGGTCTACCCAATCGCCAGACTTGGTAGTACTAAATACTACAGTCGGTTCTCCATTTAGCATCACGCAAACATTAGTCATACCTGCTCCGCAACTAATCCCAATCCCGGTATAATCACTATTCTCCAATTCCGCATAGCACAAAGCCTCTGCTTCGTTTACTGACCTAGCATCGTACCCCTGTGCTGCTAAAATAGTTTTAACTACATCTTCATGATATCCAACATCAAAATCATCATCTTCTTGATCCACTGGTTGTGCGGGTACGCAGAAAACCAATTTTTCGTTTTCTTCTGACGATTCTCCTACCACTTCTTTTAATATGTATGCCAAGATTCTCCTTGCGTCTTTTTCTTTAACAGACACCACACCCCTATACATGGGTCTCCTTGCTGTTTCATTTCTTTCTACCGCTTTTTCTATAGCATCTTTACCTAGTACAACAAAAGATCCGTCAGTGTCTTTAATAAACACTTTACCCTTAAGCCCTTTTTCTATCATCTTATTGGCTACTGGTGTTGAAGGCTTAATTACATAAAATGCATCTCTAAAATCTTTAAAAAGTATATTATCCCCTTCATATTGGGACATAACAATAAAACTAGTACCAACATCAAGACCTTTGCTCATATCACTTACCTTTCATGTTTTTCAGTTTATTCACAGAACTTTTTATTGTATTTTCTTTTACTGAGTCCTGAGTCATTTGGCTGTATTTTTTTTCCATTCCATCAGTATCTATTTTAGTAACAACTTTTGTATCATCTATTGTAATCGAATTTTTAACTAAAGGCTTATTGCCTGCTGTTTTTAAAAAACTCATCGGTTTATCGTACTCTTGATTATGGCTACAAAAAAATCTTCCTACATATATACCCATACTGAACAAAGCTATAGCCAAGAATATCGTTAGCATTAATTCTAAATTGACAACTAATAACATACTGGTATACACCTATTTAATAGCTTATTTTTGCGATTAATTTGTTTGTTTACTCAATCGAATCCAGGAATAAAAGTCTTGTGGATTTTTGTATCCTATCTTTGTATTAAAGACTTTATTATTTTTCATGTATATAGTAGTTGGTAATTTTTTTATGTCAAATTTTTTAGCTATTTCAGGCTGATTATCTATATTGACTTGAATCACTACTAAATTTTCAAAATTATTTAGCTTACCCCAGACTTCCTTCTTTTGTTTAACGCAATAAGAACACCAGTCAGCCCCAAATATAATTATACAATCGTGATTCAGTTCTTGCGATAGTTCGATACCTTCATTATAATTAGTGGTAAATATAGGCGGATTTGCTATGGCTACTGAAGGCAACAGCAACGATAAAATCATTAATATTTTTTTCATAATTTTTCTCCTTGTATTAATATACACTATATAATGACTAAAATTATAGCAGAGATAGGCATCAATCATAATGGGTCAATAGAAATATGTAAAAAGCTTATCAACATAGCCTCGGCTGCTGGATGTGATTATGTAAAAATACAAAAAAGAACTCCAGATTTATGTGTTCCAGAAGATCAAAAGTCTAAACCTAAATCTACTCCCTGGGGAGAGATGACATATCTTGAATATAAGAAAAAGATAGAGTTTGATGAGGGTCAAATATCTGAGTTAATAGATTATTCTAAACAGCAAAATATAGTTTTATTCGCAAGTGTCTGGGATATTCCAAGTTCTAAATTAATGAGTAATTATTGTGATATAGCTAAAATACCATCAGCTTTAATTACAGATTTGGATCTTTGTAAATACGCTCGTGATCATTTCCAGACTCTTATTATATCTACAGGTATGAGTACTGAAGAAGAAATAGAAAAATGTATTAATACATGTAATCCAGACGTTGTCATGCACACCAATAGCACATACCCATGTCCGGTTGAAGAAATAAACCTTAACTATATCAAGTGGCTCCAAAACAAGTGGACTACTAAACAAATTGGTTATAGTGGACATGAATATGGCCTTGTGTCTACTTTTGCTGCTGTTGCTATTGGAGCAGAATGGGTGGAGAGACATATTACACTAAACCATAATATGTGGGGGAGTGATCATCTTTCTAGCCTTGAGCCTGCTGGATTGTTCAAATTAGTAAAAGGCATAAGAGATGTAGAATCAAGCATGAGACAAGAACAAGCACCAAGAGTATTATTACAGAAGGAAAAATCCAAAAGAGAAAGCTTGAGAAAATGAATACCAAAGATTTTAAGAAGAATGGATATATTGTAGTAAAAAATGTTTTAACAGAATCAGAAATTAAAGAATTTAGAAAAACTTTAGATCATTACTTGAATCATAATGCTAGCTTAAGAATAAACGATGCTAAAATTATACCTGGTTGGTCTGGAATTACGCCAGAATTAGGGGCTTTAAATACACTTCATGAAGATCAAAGAATTATTTCTAGAGTTTCTGAAATTTTTAACTTTCAAGATTTTAGATTTGTAGGACATTCTGATTTACATCAAAATAAAGATAGTGGCTGGCATAGGGATATCAGGGATATGGAACGAGGCGGTTGCAACTTGAATATTTGGAACGATGATTGTTTCATTATAAAGGTTTGTTTCTTATTGCAGGATCACATTGATAATGATTTGGGATTATGGTTTAAGCCTGAGTCCCACATTTCTCCTTCAGCCAGTGGAAAAAGTGTTCATGTATACAGTAGTTCATTGGATATGATCATTTTCGATCAAAGAATCATGCATAAGGGGCAAGACAAAAGACCTTATTATTTAGAAAAATATAACCAAAATAGATATCTTCTCACCTTTGGTTATGGGCTTAATAATGCATATTCAGATTTTCATGAAAAAGGCGCTATGTCTAGACAGCTTGCACAACGAAAGAGAATGATATGAATTTGGTTATAGATAGTGATATATTATTTCCTGTTAATAAAAGCTACGCTATTATTTTAAGTTCTCCACATCTTTTATACAATGAGTATGGTCACTTGATTGACGAGCATGATTACGTAATAAGATTTAATTTTGCCCCCACTATTGACTTTGAAAAATATGTTGGCACAAAAACAACACATAGATTGCTTGGTGGTTGTAATGGACAAGCTACCTACTATAGAGAAAATCAAGACATTAAAGTAATCAGATGGTACACAATAAATAATAGTAATAGCCAAAAATATATTGAACAAGATTTGATAAATATGGGAAAATTTCCATCATTTTTCAACAATTTCCATTATTTTCCATGCAGCAGCTTTCAGCACAACGCAGGATACAAAATACTATCGTCTATGCCTTTAGAAAATAGAACCATTAATATTTTTGGATATACAGAAAATCGTAATTATAAACGTTATCATTATTATAATGAATCTAAAAATATAGAAAATGCTAAAAAAATTATAGACAAATATGGTATTAAAAATCCTTGGGATTGTATAAGAAACAGTGCTTCTAAAAATAGAGCCTATCATAACCATAATTACACAGAAACATACAACTTAACAAAAAAGCTAAATTCAGAAAATAAAATTAATATCATAAAGGGATAAATCATGGCAAAATATAACACCCATTCAGTAAAAATCGATATTGATGACAGTATTCTTAATGATGCACTAAAAAAAAGATTAATAGATCAAACTTGGGAAAAAGATGAAGCATCTAGTATTGATATGTTAGACAGGGATTCTTGTGTATTAGAACTCGGTGCTTGTATTGGTGTAGTTTCTACTTTAATCAATAAAAGAATATCTAATCCGCAAAATCATGTGGCAATAGAGACTAATATAAAACTAATAGAAACCTTAAATAAGGTTAAACAAGATAATGGGTGTGGATTCCACATAGTCAATGCTTTTTTATCTGTGTATCCAAATGATATTAAAGATTTTTCTATTCATCCTAACCATATAATGGGAGGAAGATTGGGAAAAGCTAAAGGATTTGAGCATATCAAATGCAAAGGTATAACATTACAAGAACTAGAAAAAAAGTTTAATTTACAATTTGATACTATTGTAATGGACATTGAACAAGGAGAGTACGAACTATATCACAATGGCTTCTTTGCTGAAGAAAATATTCAAAATATCAAATCGATGATGATAGAATTTCATAATAATAAAGATAAAGATACTGTAAGAACACATATAATGAAACAATTTAATGAAAAAATAATAAAGGTACATGGCAATAATAATGGGGTCTACTTTTACACTAGAAAGTTATGAATATTAAAACTATCATACTAGCCAGGGGTGGAAGCAACGGTATACCAAGAAAAAACATCATTAACATAAACGGAAAGTCTTTGATACAATATACAATAGAAGCTGCTAAAGCATCTCAGGACCCTTATGTTTAATGGTATTAGAACAAATGAAATTACACATGACTGGAATAAAAGCTGAGTTAGGTTTGCGAGGACCAAAACAGGGACACTATCCGACTGTAGTTTATAAGCAACCAATTTATCAAAAATTAAATATTAGCGTAAATTGTCCTGTATCTGAACTTATTGCTAAATCTATTAAAGAAAGAACTTTTAATGACTAAAATTATAGCAGAAATAGGTATTAATCACAAAAGAATAAAATGAGAAAGATATACATTGTACAGTCCAGTAGACTTTCCTTAATCAAGTATTTAGTTAATCATTATAGAACAAGTAAAAAGTATATATCTTCAGTTATAGAAGTACTAAACATTAAAAACCTAAATAAGTATTTACAAGACATAGAATCTGGTAAGGTTGAATATGTAGTTTTTTCTAATGGGACAGATAATATTGATAGGGCTATACAAACAAAAATAAAAGAGGCAAACCCTGAACAAAAGTTTATATTTAGTGAAAATGCTTGGTTGACTTGGGAAAAATATTTATATCTAGATCCTATGGGCATTGGAAATTTGAGTGAAATATTTTTATTAAACCAAAAAGAAATAATGGATTACACAGTAGACAACAAAAAAATTGCTGAATGTACAAAAATTGCTAGTACAGAACTTTCTCAAGGCACTAATTCAAATTATAAGAACTACATATTTGTTCCACTTCAGGTAGATGGGGATTCCAAGATATTAGTTGGGAGTCCTCATTTCAAGAAAGTAAAAGACTTTGTTTCTTACATGATAGATACGACTCCAAATGATATTAATTTGGTATTTAGAAATCACCCTTTAAACAAAAATAAATGCCCAATACCCAAAAAAACAAATGTGTATGACGCAACAGAAAAAACATTGAGTAAAAAAAGCTTGATTGAAAAATCTCTTTTTGTTGCTGGTATTAATACTACATTTCTAATAGAGTCTATGTTTCTTAACCATAGAACTGTTACATATGGTTTAGATGTTTTTTCTAATAAAGATATTATCATAGAAGGATACAATAAAAGTGTGAATGATATCATGAACTATATAATAAATACTGAAACTAAAAATAAATTTCTAGAGGTTTTAATGTCAAGACAAGTTAGGAAAAGATATTAAAATGAAATTTTTACATTTGGCAGCACCGGGGCGAAATGTAGGAGATAATGCTTTAATTATGGGTATGAGGTCTCTATTTAATAATCATGAACTACATTTAGAAAACGTAAGATCAACAGTATTAGACAACAAAAAAATCTCAAAAATTAACAAAGATTATGATGGATTAATCATAGGAGGTGGCGGGCTTTTACATTCTACGCCAAACACTAGAAAACAAAAGAAAAACTCAAGTGGGACTCTCATAAATATAGATACCAAAAATTTACAACATATGCAAAAACCATTGATTATATATGGTGTTGGATACAATGTTTTTGACAAAGAAGTAGATTTATGCGACCTAGCCAGAAGAAGTATCATAGATATGATTAATAAATCTTGTCATTTTTCTGTAAGAAATGACGGATCAAAAGAAAGACTTCTGGGGTTTTTAAAAAGAAAAGACTTAGACATAATTGAAGTTCCAGATCCTGGTTTGTATTGCAGTAGCAAACCAGAAAAGTACGATTACTTATCTAGTCATAAAAAAAATAATATAGCAATACAATTAGCGGCCGATAGATTACTCAATAGATTCAACAATAAACAAGAGATAGAAATTTTTGTTAACGAAATTAAAGACTTCATCAAACTATCGAATAGTCAATGTTGGTTAGTTCCTCATACTCCAGTTGATTATGATTTTATCAATAGGTATTTTTCTGGACATAAGATATTTCCATTGAAAATTGGCTTGGAACAATCTTCTTTAGTTATGGGATTTTATAAACAAATGAAGTGCGTAATAGGACAAAGAGGGCACGCTAACATATGTCCATTTGGATTAAATGTTCCGATTATATCTCTTGTTTCTCATCCAAAAAATATTGGATTTATGAGAAAAGTTGGATTTTCGAATTATGCAGTTAATGTGAATGATTATGATTTACATAGTAAGTTACTAGACATGATTGAGTCAATAGACGAGAACTATATTGTTTTGCAAAACAAAAAAAATCAAGAACTGAAACAGAAGTCTACAAGAACCATAAAAGAGATTTTTGATGAAACAATGTAGCGTTTGTAAATGTAAAACAGTCTTAAACTCAGGAAAATTACATGTATGCGATTCTTGCGGACATGGATACAGATCATACAGCGGAGACATTGTTGAATTTCACAAAGAAGAATACAGAAACACACACAAAAGAAACCAAAAAGAGTTTTTAGAAAATACAGTAACAGAACTATTTCACGACGCAAGAAAAGCTATTGTGGAAAATAGACTAAAACTAATTAAGAAATACCTAGATAAATCAGATTATGTCTTAGATATAGGTTCCGGAGCGGGCACTTTTGCTAAAAGAATTAGTCCATTTGTTCATAGTGTAGATTGCTTAGAACTAGACCCAAGATTAATTGAAGAATCAATAAGACTAGGATTTAAAACTTTTAAACAAGACTTTTTAAGTCAAGAGATTACTACCAAATATCAAATAGTTTTTGCCTGGCATGTTTTGGAACATATTGATGATATCCATGAATTTCTAAAAAAATGTCAGATCATATCAGATAAATATGTTATAATAGAAGTACCAGTAAACAGAAAACCCTCTAAAAATTTTGAAGGACACTTACATTATTTTACTAAAGAATCATTAAAAATACTTTGCGAATCATCTGGCCTTAAAACTGTTTCTATTCTAAACGGTGTTCAGAAACCAGCAATTCTAGGAATTTTTAATAACAGGAAGTAATTAACTATGATTATAAAAGCAGTAATACTAGCTCGTGGAGGAAGTAAAGGAATACCGAAAAAGAACATAATAGATTTGAATGGTAAACCCCTGATTAGTTATACAATAGAAGCAGCTAAAAATTCTAACGTAGATAGTTTTTGGGTTAGTACAGATTGCCCAGAAATAGCAGAAGTTAGTTTAGAATATGGAGCAGGAATAGTAGAAAGACCTAAAGACATATCTGGAGATCATTCTAAAAGCGATGAGGCCCTACTACATTTTGCTGAAGAACATCAAGATTTTGACATTTTAGTTTTTATACAACCAACGTCCCCTCTTTTGACTGCACAAGACATTAATGTTGGCATAGACATGATTACCAACTATGATAGTGTATTCAGTGCATATAAAGAACATTGGATTCCAAGATGGTCTCTGGACGGAAAACCAGATGGATGGGATACAGAATCACGCCCAATGAGACAAGATATGCCAGAAAAATGGATAGAAAATGGAGCGATATATATAACTAAAAGGGAATGTTTAGAAAAATCTGGGTTGCGTTATAGTGGCAAAATTGGTATTTTGGAGATGCCTCAGTCAAGAAGTTTTCAAATAGACACAATAGATGACCTAGAATTAATAAAAAAAATCATATGAGTATATTTTGTTTTGATCTAGATAATACAATATGTTTTACATCTGGAACAAACTATGAATCATCTATACCTGATAAAGATATGATACAAGCTATAAATTCTGCTTATCATTCTGGACACAGAATAATTATTTCTACCGCCAGGGGGTCTGTGACAGGCATAGACTATTACGAATTAACGAGAAATCAATTGGAAAAATGGGGCCTTAATTATCACGAATTATATGTAGGCTCAAAGATACATGCTGACTATTATATAGACGATAAAAATTTAACCATAGACAAATTCAAAATAATATACAACCATGATAGATTTTTTATCTAAATACAGATTAGATATACAAAATAAAAATATATGCTTATTAGCAAATGGAAGTTCCGTAGAAAAGCACTCCATAAATTTTAAAAATTACGATCATGTAATAGGTATAAATAGAATATATAAAACCAAATACTTTCCTTTTATTAATACTATTTATAGCAATGGTTTTTTTGATAATGATATAAATCACAACCCGCTAGAGCAACAATTAAAACTCTATCAGTCTAACATCAGTAACATAGAAAATTTCATAATTCTACCTATAAATTATGTAACTTTTCAGCAGCAATTCCTGCAACAAGTTGAGATTGCTATTTCTAATCTGGATAGTATTTATACTTATATTGATATGTATTATGCTTTAAACGTTAGCAAAAAATACATACCAACAGCCAGACATAATTCGGATAGACTTTTAAGTGGGATCGTATGCTTATTACACATACTGGAAAATAAACCACGAAATATTGACATTTATGGTTTTGATTTCTATTCACAAGGTTCTATTGATCAGATAGAGTATGCTCCTTGCTATGGTCATGACTTATCTAAAAGCAAAAACGTTTTAGATCACATAGTAGAGAAAAACAATATCAAAAGATTTAATTAAAGACTATTGTTCACATACATTGTACCAGTATTTCTCATAAATTCTCTTTGCATCGAAGAGTTCTCTCTGATATGCTGGGTTTCTTTTTCGTCTTTTAAGAATCCTCTTTCTTTAAACTGATTGTCCCAATATGATTGATCTTTAACATTAACATGATGCCAACCTCTATCATTCGTTGCAAACGTACAGATCACTCGCTTGCATTGTTTAAATACGGAAAAATAATTATCCATATATCCCTCCATATTTTAATATCTAGGCTCTATATTGAATCGATCTAAAACAGATTTAATACTGTCTGGTGTTCTTTTTGTTCTCAATACTGTTATTCCGGCAAGTAATTTGTCACGCTTAGACAATAAATTATTTCTTAACGGATGATCACCAATAGAAACCACAGGTTTACCCAAAATAGCAGCTTCATATAGACTTGTTGATGTTAGACCTACGACAAGACTGGCCTTAGATGCCAACTCTAAAAAATCATCTTTAGGATTAGCTATATCATGCTTTGTTGATATATTGATTTGAGGCTCTTTTGGATGCGGCTTAATTAGAATCTTATTATTCGGATACATATACTCGATTTCTGCTACAAACTCCTGCATACTATTGTATTTGGTATAGTACAGTATTTGGCTATCTGTCGTTCTTTGTAGAGGTATTAATATGTAACCTTCATTACCCAATGAATAATTTGATTGTATTGTTAATTGTAACTTTTTATATTCTTCTATATCTTCGCTAGTAACCCATTCCAGATTATAATTTAGTATAGAATCTCCACAGAAACCTCCTGGATCAACAAAGTATGTGTGACTTTGAGGGAGCATACCCCATTCTAAATGAAATTTTGGTATACCTCTAGACTCACATAAAGTAGACATTAAAGATGAACCAAGTTGTTTTCCATTCCATATGCATACTAAAGATGATTCTAAAACATGGGCCGCAGAACGAAATGTGTCCTCTGCTGTGTGAACGAAATGATATTCTAGACCGTATAGATGTGCTAGTCCTCTCAATACAGACACTTCGCCATTATTTGGAAAACCTATGTGACAAAATTTTTTTTTTGAATTTATGTGTATGTTCATACTATATTGTAATATATCCGTATATGTTGTCAAGACTATTTCATAGTAGGAGATATAATTCTTCCCTTTTGTGTTCGCATGGCATATCCCATCCTCATCATGAATGGCTCAATACTGTTTTCTATTGTTTCCATAGATATACCCGTTAAAGACGATATACTCTTTAGCCCCATAGGATTTCCTCTGTTTTTCTTTAATACTTCAATATACAGCCTATCGTTATTATCCATTCCAAGGCTATCTATACCTTGCTTATTAAATATTTCATCTACCGATACCTTTTTACCACTATAAGCAACGTAACTTTTGTACCATTTTAGTCTAGCATTTAAAATTCTTGGAGTACCTTTACTTCTCTTAGCTATTTCTACAAGTTCTTCGTCATCTATATTTAGTCCCATCTTTTCAGAGTTCGACTTTGCTAGTT
>Ga0213864_10000641_pt1 | contig 15728 bp, 3 predicted proteins | sample PICome_5_FD_160078 | JGI IMG/M metagenome (GOLD analysis project Ga0213864, IMG submission 160078) | Coastal seawater microbial communities near Pivers Island, North Carolina, United States - PICO247 | ecosystem: Environmental > Aquatic > Marine > Coastal | place: USA: North Carolina | collected... | reverse complement strand
AATTGAAAGAAATGGTATAAGATATTATCTTGTAAGTCTTGATGGGGATTACGATAAAGATATTACTGTTGATGGTACAGTTTTCGGAACATTTGTGCCGACACCAACTACAAAAGTTATTGAAGATTATGTAGATAATAATGGTGATTTTTCAGAATTTTTGCAGGTAGACTCTACGGTGTCATTTAATGATACTGGAACTCTTGATGTTTATAATATTGTCAATAATGAATTTATTGTTGAAGAAATTTCATATTCTGGAAAAACTGTAAATGAGTTTTTTGATGTTAATTGCGATTTTAGTATTTCAAGAGGAACTTTACTTTCTTCTAGAAGATATGCATTTATTGATGTAAGTGATGAAGAAACTGTTTACTTTAGAGTTACTCAAGTTCTAAGTGGAATTGTACCAGATGAAAGTTCTTATTTTGAAGAAGGTGATCCAATTAAGTTCAACACTTTGGGACTGAGGGAAGAGTCAACAAAATATAATGATTGGAAGTATAATAATACAGCAACATATGATATTTCAAATCTGGAATTATTGAGTCGAGTTAATAAAACTTACAGATGTAAGGTCGATGGAAATTTTGATTTAGTTCAAACTGATAGATTTTTCTTAATTGATAATAATAAAAAATCATATAATATTGTTGTTTCTGGAAGATCAAGTATTAATGAGTATATTCTAACTTCAGATTCTTTAATTGATTTAACACCACCAAAATCTTTTGTAATTGAAAGAAAATTAAATAAAGCTCACTTTACATTTTTCCCAGAAGCAAATAATTTTGTAAGTGATGTCCAGAACGTTTATAGACCAGACTCATTTGCCGATGAGATGTATATTACTGCATCATCATTACCAAATTATGAAAATGCTGCATTAAGCACAAATGATAAGAGAATTATATTTAGTGTAAATATTGCAACTGATTTAACTGGAAATAAAAATATTAAAGTCGGACAAGATGGTACACCATCAGTCCCTGAAGTAAATCATTCATTCTACACTGGTGACTCTATCATATACTCTGAAGAGGATGATGATAACAGATTAAAGACTTTTGATGGTAACGATAATCTTATCGATCTGCCTAATGGAAGATATTATGTCACCGTTGTTGATACAAAAACTATCAAACTATCTACAAGTTTGAATAGAGTTTATACTAAAGATTATTTGTCAATAGTTGGAAATGTTACTGATGCTACTTTCTACTATTCTGATTTCTTTGATATTGAAAAAGTTCTCAATATTGATGAACCTTTTGTTTTAAAAACAAAAAGATTAGTCAAAAAAATCTCAAAAGCAATCGATGCACCAATACCACTTGAAACAACTCCTGGAAAAATTGGTATCTTTAGAAATGGTGTTGAACTTTTAAATTATAAATCAAAAAATAATATTTACTATGGTGGAATTGAGCAAGTAGAAATATTATCTGGAGGTGAAGATTACGATATTATTAATCCACCAACATTAGAAATTTTTGATGGTGAAAATGCCGATGGTGTTAATAATGGAGGTATCGGTGCAACTGGTAACTTTGTAATTCAAGGATCTGTAAGGGAATTAAAAGTTCTTGGTGGTGGTTATAATTATTTAAATGATCCTACTATAAAAGTCTCTGGTGGTAATGGAACATCATGTGATGTTACTCCAGTGATGGAAACTTATACTCATGGTGTAACTATTGATTCTAGTAGTGGATTTAATGTCGGAATATCTACAAATACAATTATTACTCTTGAAGAACACTTATTTGCACCTGGTGAGAGAGTTATCTATAATTGTGAACTGAATGATCAGGAAATTGGTGGCTTAAAAAATAAATCAATCTATTATGTTGGTGTAGTTGATACTACCTCATTTACTCTTCATAACTCTGAAGTTGATGCTAAAAATAATAATAATGCAATCGATATAGTTGATTTTGGGGAAGGATTTCATAAATTTGATGCTGTAATTAAAAAGAAAAGACTTTCATCATTAAATGTAAAGTATTCATCGGAGGATTTTGAATTTAGAAAGGTTTCATATGATCCATCAGCAATTACCGCACCTATTGATTTTTATACAAATACTATTAATCTTCCAAATCATGGATTTAGTAATGGTGAATTGATTACCTACGATTCAACCAGTACACCAATTGCAGGTTTGACAAGTGGTACTGATTATTATGTGACTAGAGTAAATAACGATAATTTTAGATTATCATCTATTGGTATTGGAACCTTATCTGATGATTACTATTATAATTCAAAATTGTATGTAGACTTATCAACACCAGGTGTTGGTAGACAATATTTTAGATATCCAAATATTGAAGTTAATATTACACCATCAGGAAATGATCCCTTTTCAATACAACCTCAGATCTTACCAATTGTAAGAGGTGAAATTACTGAAGTATTCTTAGAGGGTCATGGTGTTGGATATGGATGTACAAATATTTTTAACTACGAAAGGCAACCAAATATAACTGCAGAACCAGGTAAACTTGCTTCTGTGAGACCGTTCATTATTGATGGCGAAATAAAATCAGTTATTATTCAAAATTCTGGTCAAAAATATGTTTCTACACCATCAGTGCAAATTTTTACCGATGGTAATGGTTTTGGTGCAGAATTAATTCCGATAATTGATAATGATGGAAGACTTCAAGATGTGCTTGTAAAAAATGGTGGTGCTGATTATAATGATGCAACTGAAATAGAAATAGTATCTGCAGGTTCTGGTGCTAAATTTAAAGCAAATATCATAAGATGGAATGTAAATGAGGTAGAAAGAGCACTTAATAGTAATCAGATATATGACGATGATGGATTTTTATTCCAAGATTCGACGATATCTATTGATGAAGCAGATGAGTACGGTCTCCTCCACTATGGTCATTGTTATGCTCCAAGAAAATTAAGACAAACAGTTTTTAATAAAAAAGTTGTAAATGGAAGAACTACATTCAATCCAGATCTAGTTCTCGATAATTTGAATAGAGAAGCTAACTCTACACTACATTCACCTATTTTAGGATGGGCATATGATGGGAATCCAATTTATGGTCCATATGGATTTGCAAATTCAGATGGAACTGGTGGTGTCAAGAGAATGCAAAGTGGGTATAAAAAGAGAGCTATTGCAAATAGACCATCATTAACGATATATCCTTTAGGATTTTTCTGTAATGATTATGAATGGTTTGATGGAGGAGATCTAGATACATTTAATGGAAGATTCTGCGTAACACCAGAATATCCAAATGGTGTTTATGCCTATTTTACCACAGTAGGTAACAATGATTCTTCTTTCAAAAACTTTAAATTACCAGCATATCCATATGTTATTGGTGAAAGATTTAAATCAAAACCAATCAGTTTCAATTTTGATGCTGATATAAACCAAGGAACATTTTTTTCAGAAGAAAGTGATATCTTATCTAAGAATTATAAAACTGCTGGACTTTTGAGAAATATTACTCCCCAAAATTCATCTACAGAGTTTGGTAGTTATGGTTATCTCTTTAATCCGACAGAAGTAATTGATATTAAATCAAGAGTAAAATCAGTAACTCCTGGAAAAGTTGATAATTTAATAGTATTTTCTGGTGGAAGAGATTATAAGGTAGGAGATAGAATTGTCTTTAGTGAAAGTGGTGGAAATACTAAGAGACCACTTGGTAGAGTCGTAAGTGTTGGTGGAACAGATGTTTCAAGTGTTTCTATAGCAACTTCATCCATAACAAATGCAGAAATTGTTTCTAACCCACAAACTGGAAATGTTATTGCAATTTGTAGTAGTCCTCATGGACAATACACTGGTCCAGGAAGAGTCGATGATCTAAATGGTAGTGACGAATTTGGTGCGGAGTTAATTGTAGTAAATAGAGATCTAGAATTAGCTGGAATTGGAACTGGAAATGTAGTTGATTTACCATCAGTAACTGGTATTGTTACTTATATTAGTGTCTTTGGATTAGATTCAACTCAAAATATTATTAAAATTCTTCCAAACGATGTTTATAAAATTAAGTATGGAAACTTTGAAGAACAAGTAAAAATTCTAAACGTTGACATTAACAATTCTAGACTTAGAATTCAAAGAGAAGTCAATGGCACAATTGGAACGAGTTATCCAGTAGGAACAGCATTATCGGAACATTCTAGAAAATTCTTGATTGATGGGTACAGTGATTCTGGATCAAGATTTAACACTCAATACTATTTTAATCCTGAGGAATCTGTTGGTCTTGGTGTTGGATCTACACTAAGCATTTCAAACCCTGGAGCAGGAAGTACTTCTATATTTGTTGGTGGAGATAAGATTTATCTCCCAAATAATACTTTACTAGTCAATGATAAAATCTACTATGATTATGATAGTGGTCCAATACAGGTAGAATCTTTTGGTGATAATTTTAACTTGGTTAAAGATAGACCATATTATGCATATCCATTCCCTAATGGATTTGTTGGTGTATCCTCCAGACCTGTTGGTGTTGGATCAACTGGACCTGTCGGTTTAGGAAGTATAACAGAATTATTAACATTCACAAGTCATGGTTCTGGTGTCAATCATAGTTTCTTTACAAGATATGATGATGTAAAGAGAGTTGATATAACAACTTATGAGGCAACTTTTACAACCACTAAAAAGCATAATTTACTTTTTGGTGATGAAATTACTACTGATTGCCGTCCAAATACAGAAAAAACTCTGCAAGTTTTTTATAACGAAGAAAATAATAAATTTGCTATAGGTAAATTTGACTTTGTTCATGATGATATTAATGTTAAATTCAACACTATTACAATTAACGATCATGGATTGGAAAATGATCAAACATTAATATTAGAATCACTTTCTCCTCCTGGTGGACTACAAGATAATGGTGTTTATAGAGCTGGTATTGTTAATAAAAATACAATTCAACTTTTCAATCAAAATAATGATAGTGTTGTAGATATTACAAATCAATCTACTGGTAGACTCTTAGTAGTTAATCCACCAATCAAATTGGTAAAGGATAAAACTCTTGTATTTGATGTATCTGACTTTAGTCTTTCATATGTAAGAAATAACATTAGATATACTGCATTTGAGTTTAAATTCTTCACTAATAAAGAATTGACACATGAATTTTTATCATCTGGGAAAGATGGTGATTTTAGTGTAACTACGGAAGGAAGATTGGGTGTAGATTTAAATGCTACAGTAAAATTAAAATATGATGACAATTTCCCACAAAAACTTTACTATATTCTAAAACCAATAAAGAATCCACAGGTTCCAGTAGCATACTCATTGAGTTCTTTAGATAGAAATAATGATAATGTTATAGAGTTTATAGACAGTCCAATTTCTGGAACATTTAATGTTAAAAAACCAACTGATACTACATTCTCATATAGATTACTTGATACACCAGATTCTAGTAGTTATGTTGCTGGACTCGCTACAATAACATATTCTACAATTTCAACAACTGCTTCTGGTCCAATTAATGAGGTTTCATTTATATCTAAAGGTGCAAACTTAGTAAAACTTCCTTTGATTGAAAAAGTAGAATCTGAAACTGGTGTTGACTCTATTATATTCCCAAGATCATCAACAATTGGTATATCCAAGAATATTGAAATTGATGATATTGGATTTGATTTCCCTTCAGACACTACATTAAGACCTAGGGCATATACACCTACTGTATATAAAATTGACCCATTAACATCGATCGGAAATATTGAGGTTCTAGAAAAAGGAACTAGATATACAATTTTGCCAGATCTTGTTCTTCTTGATGGATATACTAATAAAATTGTTCCTGATGTAGATTTGCGTTATGTTGAAGAAGATGGTTTTAGAGTTGATGTTATTAAAAACACCAAAAACTTATATGATGTAGAACCAAGACTACTTCCAATCAATAACAGTAATGGTTATAAAATTCTGTCTTTGACATATGATAGTGGAACTAAAGATGCTACTATTATTTTAGATACTGTTGGATTTAGTACAATAACTGCTTGGCCATTCCCTGAAGGTGAAGAGTTCATGATTGAGGGTGTGGTGACTAAAGATCCAGATAATGATGAAGGATATAATTCTTCAGATTATGATTATAAGAAGTTATTTGTCGTAAAAACTGCTGATCCAAATATTGGTGGTCAGGTTCCATCATTCACCTTTAGTATGAATGATTTTGTTAAAACTAGTAGAGGACCAGGTATATACAATATCTTGTTTACTTCTGGTAGAGTAATTCCAAAGAGTTTATTCCCAGTATTTAAAGTTAATAGAGTTGCTAACAAATATTTTGAAAATGAAACTATTACAAATGGAACTTCAGAAGACTTAGTAGTCTCATGGGATATTAAAAATGAGTTGTTGAAGGTATTTACAAGTTTCCCTGAAAGATATCAAATTGGTGATGTAATTAGAGGAAAAACTTCAGCATCTAGTGGAACTCTAACAGAAGTCGTTGGTATTACCTCACTTACTTATGAAGTTGGTGCATCGAATAATAACAGATACAAACCATATGATAGAAGAGGTTTCTTAAATGAAGAAACTCAAAGACTTCATGATAGTGACTATTATCAATACTTCTCATATTCCTTAAAATCTGAAGTTGGGATTAGTAGTTGGAAAGAACCTGTAGAATCTTTGGCACACCCTGCTGGATTTAAGAAGTTTAGTGAATTGCAAGTAATTTCTGATGATGATGATCAAGTTGGAATTAATAGTACAGGTATTGCTGCAGATCAAAATGAATCTGGTTTCATTGGCATTTCTGATTTTACATCAGTATATGATTTGAACTGCGTTCACGATATTGACTTAGTGACTGAGAATAACATTCTCAATAAGATGTCCGATGAAATTAGATTTAACTCACTAATTCTAGTTGATTATTTTGAATCTATTGGAAATAGAGTTCTTATTGTTGATGATATAAGTGATGAATTTAATAGTAATCCAAGATCAACTGCTTTCGTTACTGTAGATACTTTTAGTTTAAGAAAGTTCAGATCCAAAAAGTATGTAATGTTTACTTCTAACAAGAAGTTCCCTGGCGAAAGGCAGATGATTATTGTGAATGTACTTCATAATAACATTTATGGTTTCTTAACTCAATATGGTAGAGTTGAAACTAATGATGTTCATGGATATTTTGATGTTGGAGTATTTGAAGATAATGGATTACTTCTATTCTATCCAATCGAATATAAATTTAGTGATTTTAACATTAGTGGATATCAATATGCTATTTCAGACACGATTAGTGGAGTTGCAACTCACTATATTGGGAATAGTGATTCAATTGGTTTTGCTGGAATTCAAACTGTAATGTTACCTCAAGGAACTTCTACATCTGCAAAGATTGTAGGTATAGATTCCTCCTATAGATCTGCTAAAGTTCTAGTAACTTTAGAAAGTTCTGATCTTCAATATTTCCAATATGATGAATTTAATATTGTCCATGACGGCACTGACATTCATAATATTGAGTTCTCAACATTAGCAACTGACAACTTTAGCAGTCAAGATGTTTCTCTTGGTATTGGAACATATCAGTTTGAATACAGAGGCAATGAAATTGAAGTTAAGTTGACACCTAATAGTGGATTATCGACATATTATGATGTTACTTCTACTGTTGTAGCAATTTCAGATACATCCAGAACTGGAACTGGTAGCAGTCAGTTTAATACTACACTAACAACTGTTGCACTTGGATCTACTACATCAATTTCACCATTTGCTGGAGTTAATACTTCTATTCAATTACTTGAATTTGACACATCATATAAAGGATTCAATGCTTATGTAAGTATTGAAGACATGACGAATAATATTGTTCAGATGTCTGAACTAGTCTTTACTCATAATGAAACTGATGCTTATATCACAGAATTTGGTAGAGTTAGTAATCGTGGAATTTTTGAAGACGTTGGTCTAGGAACATTTACAACTTATGTTGATCCATCTACCAAAAAAGCAAGACTGGAATTTGTCCCATATCCAGCAGATCCTGGATTTACAAGAGAAATTGAAGTTCGTCTGTTCACGCATCAACTTCAATTGGTTGATCTTAGTATTTCGGACAATTTCTACAATTATGAAAATGGTAGATTCTCTACATTACATGGAACCTACACTGGAACTGAAAATGATATCAAGAGAAGTTTTGAACTAAGACATCAAAATGATTTAATCTTTGAAAGAACATTTGACTCCAGTCTTTTAGGAACTACAGTTTCCACAAATGAAAATGTTCTAATTCTACCAAACCATTTCTTCGTTACTGGAGAAAAAATCCAATATACAGTTCCAAATGATGATGATGTTAGAGTTGGAATTGCCACAACTACCGTTGCTGGAGTTGGAAGTACAGATAAACTACCAACTGATCTATATGTTGTTAAGGTTAATGATAGTAAAATTAGATTTGCTGATAGTGCAGAAAATGCTCTTAAGTTTAACCCCATAACACTTACTTTGAATAGTGTAGGTGTTGGAACTTTACATAAAATTACTGCAACTAATAAGGATGCTAAGGGTGTCTTTACAATCGATAACATGATGCAATCTCCAGTTGTTGGATTGGGAATTACAACAAGTGTTAGTGAAGATATTAGTTTAGATTTGACACTAATTAACACCGTAGGAATTACTTCAATCTTTGCAAATGATATTATTCAGATTGATAATGAAGTAATGTTGGTTGAAACTGTTGGTGTTGGAACACAAGATAAAATTAGGGTAAGAAGACCTTGGTTAGGAACTGAACTTGGTATTCATACTGCTGGTGCTCTAGTAACTAAACTAAAAGGTGATTATAAGATTGTTGGTTCTACAATCAACTTCACATCTGCACCATATGGTAAAGTGCCCGTCACAGTAGATGTTAATCAATTTGGTGTTCCATTTGTTGATCCTTCTGATAGAGACTTCACTGGAATTACTACCAACTCATACTTCCACGGAAGAACATTTATGAGATCTGGTATTGTTGATGAAACTGAAGAGACTTATACTAAGAACTACATCTTTGACGACATCTCTACTCAATTTACTGGAATTAGAACTGCATTTGATATGACCTTTAACGGTCAAGATGTTGTTGGTCTCTCCACGGATAATGCTATTGTTCTTGTTAAGGATATCTTCCAGCAACCAACAAGACCTGGAGTATCTTCAATTTCGGGTAATTATGAGTTTGTAGAAACTGGTGGAAAAACTAAGATCCTATTTGATGGATCTATTTCTTCTGATGATTTCACTGCAGCAGATGGTCAAGACATTAATGTTCCAAATCTACCTGTTGGTGGTGTAATTGTAAGTATCGGATCTACTACTGGTCTTGGATATCAACCACTAGTTGCTGCGGGTGGTACTGCAACGATTTCTGGATTTGGTTCAATTACATCTATTAGCATTGGTAACAGTGGATCTGGTTATAGACCTGGTATTCAAACTCATATTAATGTAATTGCACAGACTTCTTCTGATGTCTCTATCATTGGTTATGCAACTGCTCTTGATGGACATATTACTGGAGTTGCAATTACTAATGCAGGAACTGCATATACAAGCACAAATCCACCATTAATTAGATTTGATTCACCACTAAGTTATACTGATATTCCTTTAATTTATTCTAGTGATTCTCCTCAAGAAGGAATTGGAAGAACTGCATCTATTGATATGTTCGTCAGTAGAGATACTAGTGTTGGTGAATTTAAATTTAATAACAATGGATATGCTTATGGTCAAGGTGAAATTTTAACTGTTGCAATTGGTGGATCTACTGGTATTCCTACAGATACATCTAAGACATTTGATGAATTCCAAATCACTGTAAATCAAACACATAGTGATGAATTCAATTCCTGGTCTCTTGGTCAACTTCAACAATTAGATAGTCTAGATGATCAATTTGATGGTATTAGGAGAGTATTCCCAATCTCCTTCCAAGGTGATAGATTATCAATTAGAGCAAGACCTGGAAGTCAAATTGATGTCGCAGCAACATTATTGATCTTTATTAATGATGTTCTACAAATTCCTAATCAAGCATATACCTTTAAGGGTGGTAGTTTGCTTATATTTGCTGAACCAATTCCTGAAGAATATACTTCTAGAATTATTTTCTACAGAGGAACTAGAGATGTTGACGTTGAGGAGGTTGATATCGTAGAACCTATTGAAGTTGGTGATAAGGTTAAAATTATGTCTGATGTTGTTTTCCAAACTGAGAATAAGAGAACTGTAGAAGACATCCTAGCTTCTGATATTATACTTACAAACCCATACAGTGGTATTGGAAGATTAAATGATGAAACAATTGAAAGACCATTGATGGCATGTAAGCAGACAGAAGATCTCTTTATTAATGGTGAATATGTTGGAAAGGATAGAAAACTGTATGAACCATATATCTTCCCAACAACGAATCTAATTCAACCAGTTGGTGTTGATACTACGGTTGCTTGGGTTGAAGCAGTTACTACATTCTTTGATAACACTAAAGAAAATCTAGCAGCAAAGAAACTTGGTCAAATTCAAATTATTTCACAAGATGAAACAAGAACTGGAATTGTAAGTGCTGCTGTTTCTGGTCTAGGATCTGTTACCAGCCTTACAATTGTAAATGCTGGTACTGGTTACACCTTTGCACCACAAATTGCAGTTGGACCACCATCACCTGGAGGCACTCAAGCAACTGCAACTTGCACAATTTCTAATGGATCTATTAATGCTGTTACAATTACAAATAATGGTCTTGGATATACTGGAACTCAAGTACCAGTTGTAAATGTTGAACCACCAAGAGTACAAATTGAACCTATTAGACAAGTTGAATATGATGGTGATTATGGAACTATTGTTTCTGTCGCAAATACAACTGTTGGTGTTGGTTCAACTGCAGTAGAACTAAGTCTATACATTCCACCTGATTCTTTCATTAGAGACATTGGAATTAATCCTGGAGGGATTACAACTGAAGGTATTACTGGTCTGGTAACAAGTTACTATTTTACTGCTTCCAGAACTAATACTGGTAGTGGACTCACTGCATTATATAATGATGGAAACACACTTAGTATTTCTACTGACAAATTCAACAATATCTTCCAAGTTTATGATATTGATAGAATTACAGAAACTGTTCCTGGAATTGGGGTTACTGATGTCGTTAAGGTTACTACTCTAACAGCAGGTCCTATTGGTCTTTCACAAGATCTTGCTACATTTGATAATGATCAAGAAACTTTTGATTCGACTGAGTTAACTTTTGATAGTGTTGCACCAGATAATGGTTATTTTGGAAACTTCTCTTGGGGTAGAATTAATTGGCACCCAACTAGAAGTAGAAAAGAACCCTTAGAGTTTACTTCCTATCATGAAAATGCTGTTGCTGGCATTCCTACTTCACCATTCGTTCGTAGAACATTCCATCTGAGATCTAAACTATATACTCAATATTGATATTGACAACATGAAATTGCCAGTTATTATACTACACGATTTTGCAAAAATCGGTGAAAGTGATAAAAAACTCATGATTGATGATGTTTTTCAGAGCAGAAGACAACACCTAATCAGAGATTCAAATGCATATACATCAAATAATCCAGTAGAAATAGATCAAACTGGGTTATTTTCTATTTTATATGCAAAATTTACCGAAAAAGCAGAAGAGTTGTTTGGTAAATTGAATTATGAACCAGATAATAGTGATAGGTGTTGGGCATTTTGTACAAATAATGAATATTGGGCATTTAACCCACATATTCATGAATGTACGATTAATTCAGTTTACTATTTGAACGTTCCAAAACACAATGGTCATGAATGTGGACCAATTATGTTCACAGATGATCCAGAATCTGGAAAATGGGAATTTTATCAACCAAGAAATGATGATTTAATTATTTTTCCTGGAGATTTGTATCACGATCCAAATTTTGTTCCAACGGACGAATGGAGGATTTCTATAAACATGGAAATTCGTTGTAGGAACAATATTAAATGGTCTGCTTATAAATAAGTCATAAAGTTAGTCTATAATAATGGCACTACAAGGTATAGGAACTGGACTTGCACCAAATGATGGTCTTGGAGATACTCTCCTTACAGGAGCCGTCAAAATTAATGAGAATTTTGAGGAAATTTATAATGCAATTGGAGATGGTTCAAATTTACTAACAGGAAGTCCAAATCTTACCGTTGGATTTGTTACTTCTACTGGAGCATCATTTAGTGGAGATGTATCCATTGCAGGAACTCTCACTTATGAAGATGTAACTAATATCGATTCTATTGGATTGGTTACTGCAAGAAATGGACTGGATGTTACAGGTGTTTCTACATTCAATGATTCTGTAGGAGTTGGAACTGAGATTACTCTTGGAGCATCAAGTGGTATTATAACTGCAACAGAACTACATGTTGGATCTGCTGTCACCATAACATCAGCAGGTGTTAATGCAACTGGTATTGTTACTGCAACTACATTTCAAGGTTCTGGTGCTTTACTAGAAACAATTCCAAATGGTGCATTAAGTTTCTCAAATGTTTCTTATGGTGGAATTTCAGTAACTTTAGGTGGAAGTGATGATACTCCAGCATTTGATTTAACTGATGCAACTAACTATCCATATTCTTCACTAACAGGCATTTCAACTCACCTATTGGGAGATGGATCACCTCAACTAGGTGCTGATTTAGATCTCAATAATTTTGATATTACTGGAATTGGTGATATTTTACTTGATAATGGTAATGTAACACTTACTTCTGGAACTATTTCTGCTTCTGGAAGTATAACTGGTGGATCTATTGTTAGATCTGGTGGTACATCTGCTCAATTCTTAAAAGCAGATGGTTCTGTTGATAGTAATACTTACTTGACATCATTAGGAACTGCTATTGTAGATGGTGATTTTTCCAGTAATGGACTGATGAAACGCAGTGGTGCTGGAACATATACAATTGTAACTGACAATTCTGGTAACTGGAACACAGCATATGGTTGGGGAGATCATGGCACTCAGGGTTATTTAACATCATTGGGTAATGCTATCTTAGATAGTGATTTCTCCAGTAATGGTTTCATGAAGAGAACTGGTGCTGGAACATATACTGTTGATACAAATACTTATTTGACATCAGAAACAAGTCATGCCGATGTTCTTGTGGATGGTGATTTCACCAGTAACGGTTTCATGAAGAGAACTGGTGCTGGATCATATACTGTTGATACAAATACTTATGGAGCAATAACTGAATCGACATGGACACCCGTATTTGAAGGTGCTACTACGGCTGGAACCTACACTTATGGTAGTCGGGTAGGGACCTATATTCGGATTGGAAACATGATTACTGCAATATGTAATCTTACTAACATCAACACGTCTAGTGCAGGATCTGGTCCTATTCAAATCACAGGACTTCCTTCTAATTCTGGAGCATCAAAGGGAGTTGCAGTAGGTAGTTGCACTCTTTCCAATTTTAACGTGGCAGCATCAACTGTTAATCTAACTGCCGAAATTGCTGCTGGAACTTCAGTAATTGTTATCAAGGAAACATTAGACGGTGGTGTTATTGGCAACGTGGAGGTTACGGACAAAGTAGACAACTTTGCGGATATTCGTGTCACAATTACATATTTCACTGCTTGATCATAAATAACCCTACGATTAACCTAATAAATAACTAGAAAATAAACGATCATGTCTGCAATTGTAACAGATCAACTTAGAATATTGAATGCAAAGAATTTCATTACTGAAATTACTTCTGCTAACAATAACTATTATACATTCGTTGGATTGACAAATCCAAATGAATACTTGAGTTCCTGGGATGAAGATCCTCCTGCACCAAAAGACAATTTTGACCAGGAGAACCATAACTGGGATACAATTATTGGTTTGAAAAAAGTTGATTCTAATAATGTTAGATTTGCTTTGAAGAAAAATACCTGGACATCAGGTATTACCTATGACATGTATAGACATGACATCAATAGGGATAAAGTATCACAACCATCACTAGCAACCAGTCTATATTCTGCTAATTTCTTTGTCGTAAACAAAGACTTTAAAGTATATGCTTGTTTACAAAATGGGACAGATCCAGAAAACCCAAATGGTAGACCTTCTCTAGATGAACCAACGTTCATTGACCTAGAACCAAGAAGTGCTGGTACAAGTGGTGATGGATATATTTGGAAGTATCTTTATACAATTAATCCAAATGATATTATTAAGTTCGATACTCTAAATTATATCACAGTTCCAACTGATTGGGACACTGCAGACGAATATCAATCAGTTAGATTAAATGCACAAAATAGTGGTCAGTTAAAAATTGCAACTGTCAAAACTAGAGGTGTTAATGTAGGATCACCAAACCAAGTTTATACTTGCGATATTGTTGGTGATGGAACTGGTGGTGAAGCAACAATCGTAGTTGATAACCAATCAAAAGTTGATTCTGTCACTATTTCAAATGGTGGATCTGGGTATACTTATGCACGTATTGATTTAACTACAGGAAATTTTCCAACCAGTTCTACAACCACTCCAACTTTTGATGTCATTATTCCACCAAAAGGCGGTCACGGTGCTGACATCTATAGAGAATTGGGATGCACAAAAGTCCTAATTTATTCTCAAATTAAGAATGATGCTACAAATCCAGACTTTATTGTTGGAAATAGAGTTGCAAGAATTGGAATTATTGCAAATCCAGAAGAATTTAATTCAACCGAAGCTCTTGAAAGTAATCAAGCAAGTGCTTTGTATGCATTGAAACTTACTGGTGTTAATGCTGCAAACGATTATATTAATGCAGTGTTTGAATCAAATGCAACTGTTACCCAGACAGTCTCTGCTGGAGCAACAGCAGTTGGTAGAGTTGTTTCTTATAATAAAAATACTGGGGTTCTAAAATATTGGCAAGATAGAATTTCTCATGGATTTGATAATGATTTAGAAAATACTGATGAGATAGGAACATATAGTAATGATTTAATTCAGTTTACTGCAACTCCAGGAACTGGTGGTAGTTTAAATATTACTGGTTCTAATCAGGATTTACAAATTGACGATACATTTAGTGATGATAAATTCGTCATAAATAACCTAAGTTACTATCTTGGTCAGACATTCACAAAAGGTGTTTCTAACCCAGAAGTGAAAAAATATTCTGGAGATTTGGTTTATGTTGATAATAGACCATCTATTACAAGATCTGAAAACCAAAGAGAAGATATCAAAATCGTATTGCAGTTCTAAAGAATTATGCCACAGCTAACTAATCTCAACACATTTCCTTATTTTGACGATTTTGATGAGTCAAATAATTTTTATAAGGTGTTGTTCAAACCTGGACAACCTGTTCAGGCTAGAGAGCTTACAACTCTACAGAGTATTATTCAAAATCAAGTAGAGCAGTTTGGTAATCATGTCTTTAAAGAGGGATCTGTAGTAATCCCTGGTTCTTTAGTTGTAAAAGCATCTCAGGCTTTTCTAGAACTTGAAAAAACCTTCAATGGTTTAGATATAACACAATATCTAGATCAATTAGTTGGAAAGACCATTGTTGGTTCAGATAGTGGTGTAAAAGGAAAAGTTGAAGGATATCAAGAGACGTATATAATTGTTAGTTTATTTGAAACTGGTGAAGATAATGAACTAGAGGAATTTTT
>Ga0213864_10000639_pt1 | contig 15736 bp, 14 predicted proteins | sample PICome_5_FD_160078 | JGI IMG/M metagenome (GOLD analysis project Ga0213864, IMG submission 160078) | Coastal seawater microbial communities near Pivers Island, North Carolina, United States - PICO247 | ecosystem: Environmental > Aquatic > Marine > Coastal | place: USA: North Carolina... | reverse complement strand
CAAAGATTTCAGGTGTTTGGAACACGCGTGAAATTCCAAGTTGGTTAATTTCATACGGTGTGCGCCCCAAAACTGATTGGCTGTCAAACATAACGCTGCCTGTGTCTGGGATCAATTTACCGATCAAACAGTTCAACAATGTTGATTTGCCGGCACCGTTTGGTCCAATGATCGCGTGGCAGGTGTTTTCTTCGACGTTCAAGTTTACATTACTTAGTGCCTGAAGACCACCGAAGCGTTTGCCCACATCTTTTATATCGAGAATACCCATTGTTCATGTACTCCTTATTCTGCAGGCGTCTGCTCAGCAGCATCGTTTTTGTTTTTCGATAAAGAGCGTGAAATACGCTGCCCTAACTCAACCAAGCCGCCTGGCAAGAAGATGATGACGCCCATGAACATCAGACCCAATGTTAGGTGCCATCCCTTACCGATGAACGGGTAGATGATTGTCACAACGAAATCCTCAAGCCCGTCTGGCAAGAATGAGAACCACTTATGCAGAAGGTTGCTATTGATCTTTGAAAAGATGTTTTCGAAGTATTTGATCAAACCTGCACCCAATACTGGGCCGATCAAGGTGCCAACACCGCCGAGAATTGTCATAAGAACAACCTCACCAGATGCTGTCCACTGCATACGCTCCGCGCCTGCAAGGGGATCCATCGCGACCATCAAGCCACCCGCAAGACCTGCGTACATCCCGGAGATAACGAAGCATGCCAACATATACGGACGTGTGTTCAAACCCGTATAGTTTAAGCGTTGTTGGTTCGACTTAATCGCACGCAACATTATTCCGAATGGCGAACGGAAAATTCGGATCGCAACGTAGAAAGAAATCAACATTATGATACCGGCGACGTAATAGCCCGCATTGAACGTCCATAGCCACCCTGCAACATTCACCTGAAGACTATCGCCCATTTCCAAACCAAAAAAGTTTGGGGCAGGTATGTTACCGCTTTCGTTTGCGCTATCAAGAATACGTGGATCGTTTAGTGCGGTCTGTAGACCTGTTTCACCACCTGTGATCGGGGTCAAAACAGACGCGGCCAATGCGAAAGACATCTGCGCGAAGGCAAGTGTCAAAATCGAGAAGTAAATCCCCGAACGGCGAAGCGAAATATAACCTATCAAAATTGCGAACAAACCTGCAACGACGGTTGAAATCAGGATTGCTGGGATCACGTTGATCGTCAGCAGTTTTAGCATCCAAACACCGGCATAAGAACCAGCACCCAGGAATGCCGCGTGACCAAATGATAGGTAACCAGTAAGGCCGAATAAAATGTTAAATCCTATTGCGAAAATTCCAAAGATTACGAAACGCTGCATCAAGTCAGGGTAACCTGCATTGAATTGTGCAAGTGCGCTATTTTCTGGGAATGGGTTCAGAAAGATTGGCGCAAGCGCAACTAATACTGCGACAGTGATCAAAAGTGATGCGTCTTTTTTAGAAAGTCCAAGCATGATTAATCCTCCATCACGCCTTTACGGCCCATCAATCCACGTGGACGCGTCAATAGAATAATGATCGCCGCCAAATAAATAACGACTTGGTTGATGCCAGGCAGAAATTCGATCACTTGGCGCATAGACGCGAAGCTCTCAAGAATACCCAAAACAAGGCCAGCAAGGATGGCACCAGGGAGCGAGCCCATGCCGCCAACCACAACCACAACGAACGAGATCACGAGGAAATCCATGCCCATGTGATAGTTTGGTGGGTTGATTGGCGTGTACATAACTCCGGCCAAGCCCGCGACCGCAGCCGCGATGCCAAACATAACAGTAAAGCGGCGGTCAATGTTGATGCCCAATAGGCCAACTGTTTCGCGATCTGCCATACCAGCACGAACCACCATACCAAATGTTGTGAATTGCAAAAACGCAAAGACAGCACCGATCAGGACCATTGCAAAGCAGAAGTAAACAATGCGCCAGTAAGGGTAGATGATGGAGCCAGGATCCATCCCGATAAGAGCACCGAAGTCAAATGAACCGATAAACGCTTCAGGGGCTGGCGTTGGGATTTGGTTCGCACCATAATAATATTTCACGATTTCCTGCAAAACGATCGCAAGGCCGAATGTCACAAGGATCTGATCGGCGTGTGGACGTTTGTAGAAATGTTTGATTAGGCCGCGCTCCATGATTACACCAAGTGCGATCATGACAGGAATTGCGAAGAGAATGGAGAGCGGAACTGACCAGTCAATGATCGCTTGACCTGTAGTTTCGCCAAACCAGTCATTCACATAGGGGACCTCAACTTTTAGAGGGTTCCCAAGGAAGTCTTTCTTGGTCTCATCAATGACTGTGTGAGAGATCGTCAAGATACGACTTAGTGTTACGGCGCAGAACGCGCCAAGCATAAAGAGTGCACCGTGTGCAAAGTTCACGACACCCAATGTGCCGAAAATCAGCGTTAGACCCAGGGCGATCAGCGCATAAGCACTGCCCTTGTCCAACCCGTTCAAGATTTGAAGAATGATTTGGTCCATTTGGCCCCCTAGACCTCATCATGAGGTCGAGATGTACAAAAGCTTATGAAAGCAGCGTCGATTTAGTTGTGTGTGAGAGAGCTGGCCCCGCAAATATTGCGGGGCCTGGGTGTATTATGCACCTGGGTTACATGTACCCAATTCGCCACCGAAGATCGCTGGATCGTATGTAAGCGCTTCACGTGGTGTGATGTCCACAGTTTCAAGAAGGTCGAACTGTGAATCTGGGTTTTCTTTACCGCGCACAACTAGTGCGTCTTTAAAGCACTGGTGGTCAGAGCCACGATAAAGTGTTGGGCCGTTACCCAATCCGTCGAATTCGAAGTCCGCAAGAGCTTCTTGAATGCCACATGGGTTGAATGTTCCCGCACGTTGACATGCGTCAGCATATAGAAGTGTCTGACAGTATGTTGTGTGTGCCGCCTGTGAAGGAGGGAAGCCGTACTTCGCACCGAACGATTGAACGAATGCGTTTGTACCAACATAGCGTGAGCCAGCAACGTTCTCTAGTGACCAGTGCCAGTTTGTTGTACCGTAGATGCCCGCAACGTTTTTACCAGCACCCTGTGCCATCAAACGTGAGTATAGTGGAACAACAACTTGGAACTGCTTGCCGTTTGCTTCAGCAGCACGTAGGCCGAACTGAACAGCAGATGTCAAAGAGTTCACCATGTTTCCGCCGTAGTGGTTAAGAACCAAAACGTCAGCACCAGAGTTAAGAACAGGTGCAATGAATGATGAGAAGTCTGTTGTCGCGAGTGGTGTTTTTACTGCTGCAACTGTTTCCCAGCCCATTGCCTCTGTTGATGTACGAACTGCTTCTTCTGTGGTGTAACCCCAGTTGTAGTCAGCTGTCAGGTGGTACGCTTTACGATCTTTACCGTATTCGTTTGCCAAGATTGGTGCAAGTGCCGCACCGGTCATGTAAGAGTTAAAGAAGTGACGGAAACCATTTGCCTTCTTGTCTTTACCTGTTGTGTCGTTTGAGTGTGTCAAACCTGCCATGAACACAATGCCAGCTTCTTGACATAGAGCCTGAACAGCAACAGCAACACCTGATGAGGAACCACCAGTGATCATGATTGCGCCGTCTTTTTCGATCATGGAACGTGCAGAGGCGCGTGCCGCGTCTGGTTTTGTCTGAGTGTCACCTGTAACGTACTCAACTTTTTTGCCTAGGATGCCGTTACCTGTTAGCGCTTTTGAGCTAAAGGTGTTCATCATGCCGCCGTCGCCTTCACCGTTTAGGTGTTCAACAGCAAGCATGTAAGCGCGAAGTTCGTCAGCACCTTCGTCTGCGTATGGACCAGTTTGTGGTACGTTAAAACCAAGTGTCACAGAAGAACCTGTTGGTTCGTTCATGTAAGCAGCTGCTGAAGACGCAGTGAAGATCGTAGGTAGAGCAACGCCCGCACCTGCAACAGCACCTGATTTCAACACGCCACGACGCGTTAGAGTTGTTTTGGACATAAAATCCTCCCATTTGAGTAATTCGCGACAGCTCCTCCTGCTGTCCACGAAGCACAGATGTGCTGCGCTAGTTGTCGCTAATGAATGAAAATTTCGCAATAAGCCCCACAATCAAAAGAAAATTTTTGTAAATAAATGAACAGTATTCTTGTGCATATTGTAAAATAATTTACACTGCACTGCAGAAAGTGGCTGTATTTTATGAGAAAATTCTATGAGTGGTGGTGATCAGATTGGCGCGCGTATACGCGAAAAGCGAATTCAATTGAGTATTCGTCAATCTCAGCTTGCAAAAATTGTTGGTGTTTCTCCCTCATATCTCAATTTGATCGAACACAATCGGCGCAGAATCGGCGGTAAATTGTTGACAGATTTGGCAGAGGCGCTATCGATTGATGCCGATCTTCTCAGTGAAGACAGAAAATCGTCAAAAGTCGCGCGCCTAGAAGAAGTTGCGCATTATCACAAAGTGGACATGCAGGGAGAATCTGCACGCGAATTGGCAACGCGATTTCCTGGCTGGAGTAGTTTTATCATTGATCTGGATCGCAATGTTCGCAGCCTAGAAGCAATAATTGATGCGCTGAGTGACCGTTTATCTCATGATCCGCAGCTTGCGACCTCATTGCACGAGGTCATTACGACCGTGACCGCCATCCGTGCGACTTCATCGATCTTATCAGACAGCAAGGACATTGATCCCATGTGGCAAATGCGATTTCAGCGTAATATCAGTGAGGACAGCCTGCGCCTTGCCGAAGAGGCGCAAGCGCTCGTCGATTACTTGGATACCGACGAGACGGAGGCGCGTACAGGAACGCCATACGAAGAAGTAGAGACATTTTTGCAAGAAAACGAATTCTACTTTGAAATGATCGAAACTGAAACGACCGATGTCGAAGAGATTCTCAACATATCATCAATTCGATCAACAGCCGCTCGGGTGCTGGCGCGTAACATCTTGGAAACCTATCAGATGGATGCAACCGCACTTCCTTTGTCATCGCTCATCGATGATCTTCCGATCCAAGCCAGTCTTTCGCAGCTGGCGCAAAAACATAACTGCAAAATTCCGCAGATGATGCGCCGTTTGGCCTGTTTACCAACAGATATTGTTGGTCGCGATTTCGGGATGGTCAGCATGGATGTGACAGGAAGTATTTTGTTTCGCAAACAAATTGATGGATTTCACATGCCACGGTTTGGTTCGGCCTGCGCCTATTGGCCAATATTCCAAGCGCTACAAATGCCAATGCGCCTTTTAGAGGATGTTGTAATTCATACCGGGCGCGAGGGTGGGATTTTTCACACCTATAGCTATTGCGAAGCAATTCAGGACAGTATTGGGCGACCGCCACGTTTGGCGGCACATATGCTGTTTTACCCCCAAGTCCAAGAGGCAGCGCAGGTCACGCGCGTTGGTGCCACCTGCCGCGTCTGTGCCATTGCGACTTGTCCGAGTCGTCGAGAACCCTCGATCCTTGGTGAAGATCTTTGACATCTAATCAATTTATGGTTTTATGCTCAATAAACTCGGCGAAGACCGAATAGGGAGGGGTAAGATGGCCAAGACCGTCTTGCTAATAGAAGACGAAGTTAACATCATCGAAGCGCTCAGCTTCATCCTATCCCGTGATGGATGGGATGTGGTGACGCATTCGAACGGACACGATGCAAACGAAGTGATTACACGGCGAGAACCTGATTTGGTTGTGCTGGATGTTATGTTGCCTGGCAAAAGCGGGTTCGACATACTACGCGATCTTCGGGGTGATCCACGGCACCAAAATCGACCTGTGCTTATGCTGACCGCACGTGGTCAAAGCAAAGACCGTGATATGGCAGAGCAACTGGGTGTGTCAAAATTTATGACCAAACCGTTTTCCAACGCAGAAGTGCGGGATGCAGTGAATGAGTTGTTAGGCGGATGAAACCAGTCACAGAATCAAAACTGTTTGTTGAACCGCGAAATTACCGCGCGCGGCGGATGGTCGACGGTCTGCGGGTTTTGCCGCTGGCTGGTATCTTCCTGATTGCAATGCCCCTGTTTTGGGGCGGGGCCGAGGATTCTATAAAATCATCTGCGGTTATGTTGTTTCTATTTGGGGTTTGGATATTCCTCATCCTGTTGAATTTTTTTATGACGCGCCGAATTGGGAAAGAGCGTGATTGGCTAGACCCTATTAATTCAGAAACATCGGTGGATTAAATGCTGAATGTATTGATCGGCGTTTGCTTGGCCTATGTAATCGCGCTATTTGCGGTTGCATTTTGGGCTGAACGTGCATCGATGCAGGGTCGGGCAAATTGGCTGCGCTCTCCAATGATTTACACCCTGTCGCTGTCGATCTATTGCACGGGATGGACGTTTTATGGCGCGGTTGGATATGCGGCGCGATCTGGTTTGGAATTCGTAACAATCTATCTTGGACCCAGTCTTGTTATGCTGGGATGGTGGTGGATTTTACGGAAACTGGTCCGCATTGGTCGCGCGCAACGTGTCACATCGATTGCGGATTTGATTTCTTCTCGTTTTGGGAAATCAAACGGATTGGGGGTGCTTGTTACCATCTTGGCGATTGTTGGTACGACGCCTTACATTGCATTGCAATTGCAGTCTGTGACACTGTCATTTGGGGCGTTTGCGAATTCCGAGACACTCTCGGCTAATACTGCCGCATTCTGGCTTGGGGCGGGGCTTGCGCTTTTCACCATTTTGTTTGGAACGCGAAACCTTGATGTCAATGAACGTCACCACGGTGTTGTTATGGCAATCGCAGTTGAAGCGGTGGTCAAACTATGTGCATTGGTCGCCGTGGGCGTCTTTGTTGTTTGGGGTGTTCTGGGCGGAATTGGACCCGTCCTGAATGAAATCGACACATCAAAGGTTGCCACATGGGACGTGAACGGGAACCGTTGGATTGCGCTTACGTTTTTGTCAGGGGCTGCGTTTTTATGTTTGCCGCGCATGTTCCAAGTTTTGGTTGTCGAAAATGCGGATGAGGGGCATTTGCACACTGCATCTTGGGCATTTCCCGCGTATCTGATGTTGATGTCGCTGTTCGTAATCCCGATTGCAGTGGCTGGTCTGAAAATTCTGCCCAGCGGATCTAATCCAGACTTATTTGTTCTTTCGCTCCCGCTAAGTTTAGATCAGGACGCCCTTGCGATGTTTGCTTTTATCGGGGGCTTTTCGTCCGCAACATCCATGGTGATTGTTGCCTCCCTTGCGTTGGCGACCATGGTGTCAAACCATATAGTAATGCCCATCTGGATAAAATGGTCCGAACACCGCGTGCGTGAATTCGGGGACGTGCGCCGCATTATTTTGATTTCTCGCAGGGTTGCGATTCTACTGATCATATTGCTTGGTTACATCTACTATTGGATTTCTGGTGGTGGTGCGGCGCTAGCGGCGATCGGGCTTGTTTCATTCGCGGGCGTGACACAGGTGTTACCTGCGATGTTGGGGGGTATTTTTTGGCGCGGGGCCAACCGTATCGGTGCGACTGCGGGATTATTGGCGGGCTTTGCAATTTGGCTATACACATTGTTTTTGCCAAGCCTTGGAAATGTTTATTCCGCCAACTTTTTGGCAGAGGGGCCGTGGGGTATATGGTGGCTGCGCCCACAAGCCTTGTTTGGCGTGACGCAACTTGATCCGCTAGTTCACGCTTTGTTTTGGTCGATGTCGTTGAACGCACTCGCATTTTTAATTGGTTCATTGCTTAGCTTCCCAACACCTATTGAGCGTCTGCAGGGGGCGCAAATTGTAAATGTGTATGATCATTCCTCTACACAGCGGGGTTGGTCGGGACGCGCCGCTCAAAGCGAAGATTTGATGATCATGGCCCAACGGATTTTGGGTGTGAAACAGGCGCGTGCTTTATTCCAGGCTGAAGTGCAAAATCAAGGAGGACAAGGGTACCTACCTGATCCAACACCCGAATTTTTGCGAACCCTTGAACGTGAATTGGCAGGGTCCGTTGGGGCAGCAACAGCACATGCGATGATTGGTCAAACAGTAGGTGGTACATCCGTTTCGGTTCAAGATTTGATGGCAGTCGCGGATGAAGCTGCGCAGATTATGGAATATTCCAACCGACTCGAGGAACAATCTCGCGAATTGACACGCACCGCTCAAGAATTGCAATCTGCGAATGAAAAACTGACCCAAATATCCCTCCAAAAGGATGCCTTTCTGTCTCAGGTCAGCCATGAATTGCGAACGCCCATGACCTCGATCCTGTCCTTTGCGCAAATTTTAAGAGATGGCGCGAGTTTGAAAGGGCAAGAGCAATCGCGTTACGCCAGCATCATTCATGATGAATCGTTGCGTCTTACTCGTCTATTGGACGATTTGTTGGACCTGAGTGTTTTAGAAAATGGGCAGGTGAACCTAAACATCGCCACAGGCCGCGTTCAGGATTTGATCGATCGTTCTATCGCAACCGTCGTTGTCGGGGACACTGCAATGCAGATGCAGATTGAGTGTGATATCCCTGATGATTTGCACAGGCTGACCACGGATCTGGATCGATTGGGTCAGGTGTTCATCAATCTGATCAGCAATGCAAAAAAATACTGCGATGTGGCCAGCCCAAGGTTAAAGATATCTGCTTATCAATCAGGGTCCGATGTGATCATTGATTTTGTCGATAACGGGATTGGTATTCCCGCCCAAGACCGCGATTTCATTTTTGAAAAATTTGTGCGTGTGGGGGAGCAAAAAACAGGGGGTGCTGGTTTGGGACTTGCCATTTGCAAGGAAATCATTTCCCGCCTTGGGGGGCAAATTTCCTATTTATCAGAAAATCGTGGTGCTGCATTCCGCGTGCAGGTTCCCATTAATTTCCATTCGACTTAAACCATATAATACCATTATCTGCGCACTTTGAGTTTCGGAGGTATATTGAGAATTTCCTTTTTCTCAGCGCATCATAAAACCGATTTACGACGCAAGCTTGTCGATACGCCGCACAGAAAGTGTGATTCAGTCTAATTGTTCTTTTTGTCAACTCATCGCAAAAACTGCTCGGGAGTTTGAGCTAACTCTTTAGTTGATAAGGTGCCAGTTACTGCGCGTTAGATCTGCTGATTTGGCGGTATTCTTTTCGCAATATGCGATTTTCTCAGACTCTCAGCAAAGATTTAGGATACATTTCACTATGCGTTGATCCAATCTTTTCACTCGAATTGATAGCGGTGCAAACAATTTCGTTTGTCACCGGAACGTCCTGTGTAGATCGTACATCGTCAATCACGGATCGCGCATTGATGTCACACTTTTTAAATCAATTGTCGGATCAATTTGCGCTTGCGGATGTTGTGCCACAGACCGAGGCGCGTCCGCGATTTGAATAGGGGGCGGCGGCCCTTGAAATTCAATTGGCAACAGGCTTTTATCGCGTCTTGCAGGGAACGTTCAGGTTGCAGGGCAGTGATTTTAAGATGCAGGTTGCGCTGGGCATTCAAGGTTCTAAGCAGAAATAGGCCAAATCGAAACACCCCGCTGAACCTGATCCGTAAATGTTCGGTGTGGGCACTGAATTTGATGCGGTGCTGTTTAAACGCTCGACGACGCTGATCGATCTACGCACGGTTTCAGCAGGAGACACGATAAAATTTTAAAAGTCTGCGTTGAAAAAGGTTAAACTGTGTCCGAAGGATGCGGATGAAGGGTCCGTGGGTATCTGGGCAAATCAAATCAATTTTGTGCGGTCTCTTTCGCTGCAGGAAACAAAGCGAAAACGTCGGATACAATGGATATTGAATTGTTTGATCAGTCAATAGGAGACGAAGAGAGTTCTGAAGAGATTGACCATTACCTCTCTGTTTTAGAGGACTTGGTTGCGAATGCTGACGGGTCCAAGCGTTAAAGGCCCGAACCCGTTGGAATCAGTTAGGCATCTAACATTGCGCGAACGCGAGGCGCGACGAACATTCCAGCACCCATTGCAACAAGGAAAATCCATAGGCTCTTTCCACCAAAGGAAATTGCGGCAATTGATGGCCCAGGGCACAAACCTGCTAGGGCCCAACCCATACCAAACACAACCGATCCCACGATCAGATTGCGTCCCAATTTGGGTTCAGGTGGCGCGGGGAAATTGCCCCCTGTCATTGGGGTGCGGCCCTTTGTCAGGAACCAGGCAATGGCCATAGGGATCATTGCGCCCCCCATGACAAAGGCTAATGTTGGATCCCATGCGCCAAACACATCTAGCCAACCTTGAACTTTTGCGGTGTCGGTCATGCCGGAAACTATAAGCCCCCCACCAAACAGCATTCCGGAGATTAATGCGATAACTAGCTTCATTAGATCCACCCCAATACTGCCCGGAAGAGCGCCATAGTCAGGCCGCCTGCCATAATATAAAAGACTGTCGCTACGATCCCACGCAAGGATAAGCGAGATATTCCGCACACACCGTGACCCGATGTACATCCATTTGCGATGCGTGTTCCGATTCCAACCAGAAGACCAGCCGCTACAAGTTGTGCGACGTTGTCTGTGATGTTCGTTTCGCTACGATCCCAGAATTGCAACACGATCAGTGGCATAGCGATCACTCCAGCTAAAAACATGGTGCGTTCTGCAGCATTTGACCATCCTGACCCATCAATCAGTCCGCCAATTAGGCCACTGGCCCCCATGATGCGACCATTCCCTAACAGGAATACGGCCCCACCTAGGCCGATGAACAGCCCACCAATCAGCCCATAAAGCCAATCTGTTTGAAATGCGATATTTTCCATTTTTTGCTCTCTTGAAACAAAGTTGCAACGGCAATGCCGTCAGATGTGCGGGACCATAATTATTCATATTCAAAAAACAATATAAATAATGTCCAACAGAGGATTAAGACGCAGACAATGTCATATTTATCGTCTGTGCTGTTTGGCAAATTAGAGTTTGTTCACCGGCACCTTTAGGTAAACGTCCCCATTATCATCAGCTTCAGGCATATTGCCTGCGCGCATGTTCACCTGCAGGGATGGAATTATTAGCTTGGGCATGGCCAGTGTGGCATCGCGTTCATCGCGCATTGTTGTAAATTCTTCTGCGCTTTTGCCCGCACCTATGTGGATATTCTTGGCCTTTTGTTCGCCAACGGTTGTTTCCCATGCGTATTCATCGCGGCCTGGGGCCTTATAATCATGTCCAACGAAAACGCGTGTTTCGTCGGGCAGTGCCAGAATTTTTTGAATCGACTGGTACAACATTTCGGATGAACCACCCGGAAAATCACATCGCGCTGTGCCAAAATCTGGCATGAATAATGTATCCCCAACAAAGGCTGCATCTCCAAAAACATATGTCAGGCAGGCGGGTGTATGGCCGGGTGTGTGCATGACATCACCCCGCATTTGTCCGATATGGAACGTATCACCTTCTTGGAATAATTTATCGAATTGGCTGCCGTCACGTTGAAATTTGGTTCCCTCATTAAATACTTTTCCAAAGGTGTCCTGAACCACGGTGATGCGATCACCAATTCCAATTTTTCCGCCCAGCTTTTCCTGCAAATAGGGGGCAGCGGACAGATGATCGGCGTGTACATGGCTTTCCAATAGCCATTCCACAGTTAAGTCATTTGCTTGTACATACGCGATCACTGCATCTGCGGAACTGGTATCCGTGCGCCCAGATGCATAATCAAAATCCAATACGCTGTCGACAATAGCGCATGATGATCCGTTTGGATCCTTTACGACATATGAAATAGTGAACGTCGCGTCGTCAAAAAAGGCTGTTACTTCGGGTGACATATTACATTCTCCAAGCTTTCTTGGAAAACATATATTAATTATTGAATGTATATCAAGTGAAAAATTATAAAGTAATATAACAATCAGAATTTATTGTAGAAAAATTCCTATGATCACAAACATAAGACCGATTGTTGACAAGAATAGCGCCCCCATGTTCCAGGGAATCAACTTTCGGATCGCGGCGTTAAGCTCTTCATCTGAACTAGCGGCGTTTTTTGCCTGTCTCGCCTTAATGATACACCAAACCAGTCCGACAAGACCGCTGAATGAAACAACTGCGCCACCCCAGATTAGAAAATCCATAAAGTCACCTGTATTCCTTGTTTCTATGTGGGGTAGTTCAAATTCTTACACTCTGCAAGTCAAAGCCTGCTTGCATGGAACCTTTGCAGTAGATAGATGTGGCGAGCACCAAAAACTGATCGAGGCACAGATGGACGACCAAGTTGACAACAGCTATCGCGTAACAGCAGATGAACTTCGCCAATTTGTGGAACGCTATGAGCGTTTGGAAATTGAAAAGAAGGATATCGCCGATCAGCAAAAGGAAATTATGGCCGAAGCCAAAGGGCGTGGATACGATACAAAAGTTCTGCGCAAAATTGTAGCGCTGCGGAAGCGTGATCTGAACGATATTGCCGAAGAGGAAGCCGTTTTGGCGATGTATAAAGAAGCCCTGGGAATGCACTAGACCCATGGGTAGCGCCAAGCGCACTGCAGAAATAGTGTTGATTGTCGCGAGTTCCGCTTCGCAGCGCACAATTAGGTCGTTCACCATTTGCGCATCTCAACCGGGCACGCTTACCGCCTGTTCCAACAATTCCGCAGGATCAAATGGTTCGGCAAAGGCGAACATGACTTTGCCAGCTTTCTTGTTTCTTTGATTTGCGGACTGTATACCCTGCAATAGTTATAGCTTCAGACACATAGCGCAGTGGGAAAGCCGATGCAGTCGTCCCCAGAAATATTGCCAAAACAACAGATGGCCAAATTTGGCTCTAACGGTTGGACCCAATGGGCACTGTGCATCACGGGGCTTGTAATGGTGCCAATCCTAACTGTTGCGATCTTGGCTCTGTTTCCGACAGAGAACATCTGGCCCCATCTTCTGAATACAACACTACCACGATATTTTCGTACCACCGTTTCGCTGATGATCTCTGTCGGTTTTGGCGCTGCTGTCGTCGGGACGTTGACGGCCTGGTTAATTGCACGCTACCGCTTTGTCGGGGCAGGTTGGTTGGAATGGGCGCTGTTAACGCCATTGGCGATACCCGCCTATGTGGGAGCTTATGCACTGGTGGATCTGTTGGAATATGCAGGCCCTGTGCAAACTGCATTGCGTGGTGTGTTTGGATGGGAAAATGCGCGTGATTATTGGTTTCCTGAAATACGTTCCTTCGCTGCGGCATGTCTTGTCCTGACCTTTGCTCTATATCCTTACGTTTATCTACTGGCGCGGGCCGCATTTCGCGATCAATCATCGGCCTCTGATGATGTTGCCAAATCACTCGGGCGTGGGGCGTTTGCGCGGTTCTGGCGTGTTGGTTTGCCATTGGCCCGCCCTGCAATTGCTGCTGGCGCAGCAATTGTGATGATGGAAACCGTTAATGATTTCGGTGCCGTTGATTACTTTGCGGTCCAAACATTAACCACGGGCATTTTTAGCGTTTGGTTGCAATCAGGCAATGCTGGCGGTGCTGCGCAACTGGCCTGTGTTATTTTAGCGGTGATTATGGTACTGGTCAGCCTTGAGAAATCCGCCCGCCACCGTATGAAGTTTTTCAATTTGTCCACGCGACACCGAGGTTTGGAAAAAGCACATTTAACGGGGCGGTATGGTGTAATTGCCTTTGCCCTATGTGCGCTTCCTGTGTTGATAGGATTTGTCATACCCACATTTGTTTTGGGTTGGCATGCCATGGACCATTTGGATGAGTGGACGAATCCTGCGTTGGTTAAGGCGCTATTGAATACATTGCGCGTTGCAACGATCGCCGCGCTGATCACCGTTTTTGCAGGTGTCATCATGGTTTATGGCGTCCGCCTTGCGCGATCGGATGCACCAAAGCGATTGTTGCCGATCACTTCAATTGGTTATGCTGCACCAGGCGCTGTTCTGGGGGTTGGAATTTTGATTCCCTTAGCTTGGTTTGACAACCGTTTGGCTGATGGAATTTGGGAGCTGACTGGATATGACATTGGACTAATTTTGACTGGAACGTCGACCGCGATTATTTACGCCTATTTTGTGCGGTTTTTTGCGATTGCGCAGGGGGCTGTAGATGCCGCGATGGGGCGGGTTTCACCCAATTTGGCAAACGCCGCGCGCTCGCTGGGGCGAAACCGATTGCAAACATTGAAACAGATCTATTTCCCCCTGATGCGTGGATCAGTGGGTTCTGCATTGCTGTTGGTTTTCGTAGATTGCGTCAAAGAGCTTCCTGCGACACTTCTGTTGCGACCTTTTAATTACAATACCCTTGCCACGTTGGTTCATGAACAGGCCAGCCTGGAAAACCTTTCTCAGGCCGCACCCGCGTCTCTTTATATAATTTTTGTAGGACTTTTGGCTGTTTTCTTCTTGGCGAAGACTAATAAATAAAAAAAATTGAAAAATGCGTTTTCGCTCTTGCAAGAGAGGGACGCATTATTTAATTACGCGCGCAGTGCCCCTATAGCTCAGCTGGTAGAGCAACTGATTTGTAATCAGTGGGTCGGGAGTTCGAGTCTCTCTGGGGGCACCATTGTTTTCAAAGGCTTAGCTGAAACACGCTCAGCCTTTTATTTTTATCAGCCAGACATAGAGCCAGACAGAAGAAAGTGAAGTTACGTTATTTAACGTTAACGGCTACTTGTTTGAGGGTGCAAAATTTGCAACGCGTGCGCGCCCGCGCGCAGTCTGCGTCTTTATGGGTCACGTGCGCATTTTTCGCCAACTGTGCTTAGCGTTTTGAGCTTTTTACGGTCTGAATAATGCGTCTTTCTACTCTAACTCGCTGTAAATGGTTTACACACTCAGTTTTTACAGAAGTCAAAACCTAGAAAGCAACGCTGCTCGTATCAGCTTTGCGACCCTCGGCTATAAGCTTTTGGTCATGTGTGCAAAAACCGTCACTGCAAAAATTACAATAAAACTAGTTACATTGGTATTGATCTAATGTGTTTAAAATCTCTAACGTTAAAATACTTAGTTGAGCGCATTTTTGAAGGTGAATTACTGTCGCGGATTATGATGTGGGTGCGTGATCTAACTTTTACTTAATCATTCGAAGGTACCAAGGAGTGAAGTATTAGATCGCTGAATACATCGCCTACTTGATCGGCGTTTTGAGCGCCTTCTGGTTTAAGCCAAAGAAAGCTGTAAAAGAACATCCCCATGATCCCTTTGATGGCGGTTCTTTCAATTGACCTAAACTTTTTCTGAGCAACACCCATCGCAATAGTGTCAATCCATAACTGTTGGTAGTCATTATGCAACTGGCTTACTCTCTGATGTCTTTCACCGGAAAGTGAATGGATTTCTCGGAAACAAACAGTCATTTCAGCCCGGTGTCGGTACACGACATTTATCATCGCGCGACTTAAGGCTTTTATTCTCTCGGAAGGGTCGAGCTCTTTAGCGATGATATCGCGCCCATTTTCAATCAGCCCCTCAATGTATCTTGTTGATATGTCATATAGAAGCTCTTCTTTGCTGGAAATATGATGATAGAGAGCTCCTTTCCCTAAGCCAACTGCTTCTCCCAACTCTGCTACGCCAACAGCGCCGTACCCATGATTAGCAAAAAGTTCAGCAGCTTTTGAACGTATCTCTTCAATTCTATTGCTTGATCTCAAAGAAAGGCCCCTCAGAAAGTTTCATACTCCAAAAAAGGAGTGATAGCATGTACGCCATTTGCAACTCAAATGTCAAAATCAAAAATACTAAAGCGAACGATCAGTACATTAAACGGCAAGAAAATTAAATATAAATTTATAAA
>Ga0213864_10000636_pt1 | contig 15771 bp, 19 predicted proteins | sample PICome_5_FD_160078 | JGI IMG/M metagenome (GOLD analysis project Ga0213864, IMG submission 160078) | Coastal seawater microbial communities near Pivers Island, North Carolina, United States - PICO247 | ecosystem: Environmental > Aquatic > Marine > Coastal | place: USA: North Carolina... | reverse complement strand
ACATCTTGTTTCAGGTGACACTTTTTAAGGGAAATACACAATATATTGTGGAGGCGGGTACCGGAATCGAACCGGTGTACACGGATTTGCAATCCGCTGCGTCACCACTCCGCCAACCCGCCGGAGATTGAAATGGTGCTATACGATGATCAAACGATGCGCAAGTACCGCGGGGAATTTTCTGTTTATCATGGTGCTTGCTAGTGCTTGCAGAATTCAAGAGTCAAATTATCGAATAGTGAATCCTGCAGTTGATCCACTACCCCGATCAGAAGTGAAGAATAGTTTTTGACCTCTCAGTTCGACCTTTTGGCAATCAGAGCCAAGATCGCGATTGCCCCATGACAGGTTGCGGCAGAAATAGTTATCTTGCCAACTCCAACTTCCAGTTACACTGGTGCCCGCACCTGTCCCTGTTATGGTACCGTCTGTTTCGACGGATAATTCTATCAAAAATCGTTTTAATTTCTTACCGTTGATAAGATTAATAAATTCATCCTCTTCCTTGATCCAATGACTAGTTTGTGATGTCGCAAACTCTGGAACCAGGGAAATTAACGATGCAACCAGCACAGCTTTGAAGACAGTTAAGTATCGCATTTTTCAATAAATATATGTTAATAAAATGAGAGATTGGAAACTAACACAAGCGCTTTATGATCTTTTCCATAGGCGACAAGTCCAATCGAATTCACCGTATCCCTATTTAGTAATCTTGCCATAAACGTGCCTGATCGCTCAAAGCTAGAAAATGGTATTTTTACCTTTTGCCATTCGCCAGAAGTCTGAAAACTGGCCAAATAATATTGCCATGGCAACCTAGAAGATCCATTTCGAATGTGTATGTAATATGTGTCACCGTTGCCCTTTGTTTCAAAGGATAATCCATCAAAATCTGATGCTTGCCCCGATTTTATTTCGCGTCTAACCTGAACAAATCCACCATTATTTTCAGTCGTGACAATCCCCGAAAGCTTTATTGCGGCGCGACCGTCTACGTTCACGCGTTCCGCCATGCCAGTTGATTTACCGCCCATTACGGTGTCTGCAAAATAAACCCAATTTCTTGATGTCGATAAGTCATCAGCTGCCAATGTACTGCCCCAACTCAGCGAGAGAATAACGAACGTCGAAAACAGTAGTCGCGTAAACATGTTTCATCCTAATGCACACCTACTTCAACAGGTATTACGCACAGGCACATTGATTGGATCAGCAACGACGATTGTTACTGACAGTTGTTTGCGACTTGGTGAAAGTGGTGAGCCGTACAGGATTCGAACCTGTGACCCACTGATTAAAAGTCAGTTGCTCTACCAACTGAGCTAACGGCCCACTGGCGCGGTGCATAAAAAGAACTCGGGGTAGGGTCAACCCCGAAAGTGAATTAATTGTTGTTATCTCTGGATTCAGGTCGATTTGGTACGTATATGCGTGCGTATGTCAGTTGAATCTAAGATCCGTATTCCGTTTATGAAGATGCATGGGCTCGGCAACGATTTTGTTGTCGTCGATGGTCGTGATTCTAGAATCGAATTAACCGATTCCTTAATCTGCGCTATTGCGGATCGACATCGAGGCGTGGGTTTTGATCAGCTTGCTGTGATTTTGACCAGTGATGTGGATGCGAAATTGGATTTTTATAACTCTGATGGTTCAAAATCAGCCGCTTGTGGGAATGCAACACGTTGCATCGCCAGATTTTTGATGAATGAAACCGGGAAATCAACGCTCGATCTGAAAACCGACCGCGGTATTTTGCATGCTATCGATCAGGGTGATGGGATCACTGCCGTGAATATGGGACACCCTATGTTAGACTGGAATGAGGTTCCGTTGGCGTATGAATGCGATACGTTGTCGTTGCCAATTGACGGCTCCCCTACTGCCACGGGAATGGGAAACCCGCATTGCACATTTTTTGTCGATGATGCCGAACGGGTGAACCTGGAAAGTCGTGGTTCTGAAACCGAACATCACGCGTTATTTCCAGAGCGTACAAATGTTCAATTTGCTTCTGTGATCGCACCCAATCACCTTCGTATGCGTGTTTGGGAACGAGGAGTTGGTGTAACACTTGCCTCAGGATCATCATCATGTGCAACTGCTGTTGCGGCCGCACGCCGCGGGCTAACAGGCCGTTCTGTCACAATTGATCTGGATGGCGGTCAAATACAGGTTGATTGGCGTGATGATGGTGTTTGGATGGCAGGTCAGACAGCGCATGTTTTTGATGGTGTGTTCACTTTGGAATTCTTGGCAGACGTATGATGAGTGATGCGCCAGTTTTCACAACGCTTGGGTGCCGATTGAACGCCTATGAGACCGAGGCGATGAAGGAATTGGCGCAGACTGCAGGCGTAGAAAATGTCTATGTCATTAATACATGCGCCGTAACAGCCGAAGCCGTCCGAAAATCAAAACAAGAGATTAGAAAACAAAAGCGGCTGTTTCCTGAGAAACAAATCATCGTAACTGGTTGTGCTGCACAAATTGACCCAGATAGTTTTGCCGAAATGGCAGAGGTCAATGCAGTTATTGGGAATACAGAAAAACTATCTGCGGATACTTGGCGTGGTTTATCCAATGGTTTTATTGGTGAAACCGAACGCGTCCAAGTTGACGATATTATGTCCGTCACCGAAACAGCAGAACATTTGATTGATGGGTTTGGAACGCGTAGCCGCGCATATGTTCAGGTTCAAAATGGCTGCGATCATCGCTGTACATTTTGCATCATTCCCTTTGGCCGTGGAAATTCGCGTTCTGTTCCAGCGGGCGTCGTGGTCGATCAAATCAAACGGCTTGTGGATAGTGGATATAATGAAGTTGTCCTGACGGGTGTTGATTTGACCAGTTGGGGCGCTGATCTGCCCGCGACCCCAAAGTTGGGCGATTTGGTAATGCGTATTTTAAAATTGGTTCCAGATTTAAACAGGCTTCGGATTAGCTCAATCGACTCAATTGAAGTTGATGAAAATCTGATGCAGGCTATCGCAACGGAATCACGTTTGATGCCGCATCTGCACCTAAGCTTGCAACATGGTGATGATCTAATCCTGAAACGTATGAAACGTCGGCACCTGCGTGATGATGCCATCCAATTTTGTGAAGAGGCGCGAAAATTACGCTCCGATATGATTTTTGGCGCGGATATCATTGCGGGCTTCCCAACTGAAACCGAAACCCACTTTGAAAATTCAGTTAAGTTGGTGGACGAGTGTGATCTGACCTGGCTACACGTGTTTCCCTATTCCGCCCGGCAGGGAACACCAGCGGCACGTATGCCTGCTGTTGATGGTAGATTGGTCAAGGAACGCGCCGCGATACTTCGCCAAAAGGGTGATGAAAAAGTGCAGACCCATCTGCGTAGTCAGATTGGTAAGGTCCATACCGTCCTGATGGAAAACTCAAACTTTGGGCGGACGGAGCAGTTTACAGAAGTGTGTTTCGAGACAGCGCAAGTGGAAAGCGAAATTGTTACTGCTCGAATTACAGGTACTCTTAATGGCAAGCTGCTTGCACTGCCAATAACATTATGACCCACCCTATTCTGTACAGCTTTCGCAGATGTCCCTATGCGATGCGCGCGCGACTTGCGATTGCAAGCAGTAGAATTCAAGTTGAGCTACGTGAAATCGTTCTGCGCGATAAGGCGCCTGAATTTTTAGAAACATCACCCTCTGCGACTGTTCCTTGTTTAAAGGTAAATGAATGTATTATTGATGAAAGTTTGCATATCATGACCTGGGCGCTGGGGCAGAATGACCCCGAGAACCTGATGCAAATGCCGATTGAGGGTTATTCGATCATGTCAAAGTGCGACGATGAGTTTAAACAAGCGTTAGATCGATACAAATACCCAAGCCGGTATCCCGGTGAAGATTCAATTAAAAACCGTGATGCAGCGTCAGGCTTTATTCACGAATTGGAACAGCGCTTGGATGGTAATCTGTTTGGCACAGACCCAAAATTAGCGGATTTTGCGCTACTGCCGTTTATTCGACAATTCGCGCATGTAGATTTGGATTGGTTTTCTACGCAACCTTGGGAAAAAACAAAGATATGGTTACAAAGTTTCAAGGATTCGGCTCGGTTCGCGAGAATTATGGATAAATATCCGAAATGGGTGAACGGGGATGCGCCAACATATTTTCCACACCAGACATAGAGCATTCGCATGCATCCAAACCCAAGCTTTAGAAATACTACAGACGTGCATAGTTGGAAATTGGTTTCAAAAACCAGTTTTGGAACACTTGTTCAATCAACCAGCGGCTTTCCAAAAATTTCACACGTACCCTTTTTGCTATCGACGTGCAGATCGTTTATCGAATTGCACTTGGTTCGATCCAACCCAATGGCACGTGTTGACGTTTGGGAAGCGATTCCCACGACATTGATTATAAATGGGCCAGATGGATATATTTCACCAGACTGGTACGGCATGGACGACCAAGTGCCGACATGGAACTATGTCGCTGTCCATTTGACGGGTCAATTGGTTCGATTGGATGAACAAGCCTTAGAACCGTTATTGGTTCGCCTATCGGATCATTTTGAAACACAATTACTGCCCAAACCAATTTGGACGATGGAAAAGATGTCAGAAGACATCAAGTTGAAAATGATGCGTCATATATTACCATTTAAGTTTGAAATTTCTGAATTGCACAGCACATGGAAGTTAGGCCAAAATAAGCAAGAGCAAGCACGTTTGGATGCTGCAAATGCCTTAGTGGGTCACGTTCCGGAACTTGCGAAATTGATGAAAGATTTGCCGCAATAAATCTTTTAATTCGTTTGGTTTGAGCTAACATCACGAAAAACAGCGGAGAGCATTATGAAGCTTATTTATTCACCAGCATCCCCATTCGTACGCAAGGTTGCGGTATATACACAATTGGGAAATATGACAGATAAAATTATGTTCACTCCAGTCGCTACAACAGCTTTGAATGTGGCTGAAGATGCTCGCTTGGCGAACCCATTGGGTAAAATCCCTGCGTTAATATTGGACGATAATTCGACCCTGTTTGATAGTCGTGTCATTTGTCGGTACTTGGATGATCTATCGGGTTTGGGCATGTATCCTTTAGAAAATATTTGGAGAGTCCTGACGCTTGAGGCCTTGGGTGACGGGATCATGGACTCAGGTGTCTCGATTTCATATGAAAAACGTCTACGCCAAGAAAATGAACAGTCACCCAGTTGGATTGAGGCGCAATGGTCCAAAGTGGAACACGCAATAGCGTCTCTTGAAACGGGTACATATGCAGAGTTGCAGGGACCGTTGAATGCGGGACAGATTTCGGTTGCATGTGCATTGGATTACATCGATTTCCGTCACGGCGATCGTGATTGGCAATCTCGGCATCCTAAAATGGCAGAGTGGCAGGCTAAAATGCAGGGGTTGGATGCATTCAAAAAAACAATACCCGAAGGATAAGAATGCCAGCGGTTGATTTGACAGATTGGTTGGGAAACAGCGAAGAGCGCCAGGATCAAATTGTGGCGTTTCCTGCCAATGCGCTATCGGCGACGTTGAACTATGATGTAAAGTATTTGGATGGTTCGGTGCTTCCACCTTTGTGGCACTGGTTGTATTTCTTGCCGATTTATCGATTAGATCCGGCAAATTATGATGGTCACGCAGCGCTTGGTGGATTTTTGCCACCTGTGAAACTGCCACGTCGTATGTGGGCAGGTAGTCGTGTCTCATTTTTATATGATCTAACGATCGGGACAGAAGCACGTAAGGTTTCGACTATAAAATCGATTCAACAGAAATCTGGAAAGTCTGGCGATTTGGTATTTGTTACCGTCGCGCATCAGGTATTCCAAAACGATACCTGCTGCATCGAGGAGGAGCATGACATTGTTTATCGCAGCGCGCCCGACATAAATGCAACGGCGCCTGTTTTCAAAACAACTGATACATCGCCTGAGTTTTCGTATGTGGTAAAACCTGATCCAATATTATTGTTTCGCTACTCTGCACTGACATTCAATGGGCATCGAATACATTATGATCAACCTTTTTGTATTGAAACTGAAGGGTACGAAGGATTGGTGGTGCATGGTCCGTTGCTCGCGACTATGATGCTTGATTTGATCCGGCAAAATTTTCCCGATGCGGTGGTAAAATATTTTCAATTCCGCGCGTTGGCACCCGTATTTGATACGATGAAGTTTGAAGTTTGTGGATGTAAGATATCCTCGTCAGAAGTGGAAATTTGGATCAAGCGTGACGACGGCGTATTGGCAATGTCAGGTTCTGCGAATCTTTCACGCAAATAGTTTCTATTAGGAAATATAAAAAAGTTCCTTGTGTTACGGATTGAACTCTAGAGACGGCACATGAAATGTGTACCGGCGCATTTCGGGTAACGTGAACTGTTTCGGAGTTTAACAAGTGTATTTTTTCACTATTAGGTGTGGAATCTGATAAAATCTGGTAAACTCGTGAATAATTTGATGATCCCTGAAAATGGCCATGGAAAATCATACCGAAATGTATTTTTCCGCATGCCCTTGATCACGTGTTTTGCTGCGTTGATCGGTGTTAATAATTGAGGCATTTTGAAATCGTTTTTGTCGGTAAGGCGGGTTTTGATAAATCCTGGGTTTATCAACTGAACTTCGACTCCCGTTCCCTTTAGGTCGTGTCGCATGGTTTCTGCAATGCTGGCGACTGCTGCCTTGCTTGCACCATAACCAATTGCTTTGGGAAGCCCGCCATAGGCAGAAAGTGAACCAATCAATACTATATGCCCAGATCTATTTGCCAACATGTCAGGTAGAACTTCTCCAACTGCGCGTAGGCAGCCGTTCAGGTTTACATCAATCATGCGCAACGCTTTGTCCGTATCCCAATTCTGGGTGGGCATTGGATCATACGCGCCTGCATTATAAATTATGACGTCCAAATATTCGATCAGAGCATAAGCCGAGCGGATGCTTTCAGCATTTGTGACGTCCAGAGGAAGTGGGGTCGCATCAAGCATTTCATGGCACAGATCACGCAATGATGTTTCATTTCGTGCGCTCAGGAAAAGTTTTGCACCTTCTGCGTTGAGCAACCTTGCAACTTCTCTACCTAATCCTTCACTTGCACCGATGAGCCAGATTGATTTGTTCTCGAAACTACGCATCGCGTTTTGATACCAGCGACGATGGTGGATTTTGCCGTCCCAAAAATGGTGCCCCTTTGATCCATAACTTGATCGCCTGCCAATGAATAAGTGTTAGCACGCGTATCGCGCCGAACGGTCGGCGAAGGGCAGCGTATGCTAGTCTTGCGTCACTTGCCTTTGTGATCGATCCATCCAGCGTTGCCAATACACCCTGCTGGCCGTCACGATAATCAATCCGCATGGAAAATTTTTCAGGGGTAAAATCCATGTTAAACATGTACTCGCCAGATATTTTTTGAAAGGGCGAAACATGCATCAGTTTCTGCGCCTTCAAACTGTCAGTTGGTGCGATGACGCTTTGGTCTGGTTTAGCGCAATAATAGCAGTGCCGTTGACCAAAAGTGCTATTTACTTCCGCAACCATCGCGACTGGTGATCCGTTTCGCGTTGCGATCCAAAAGCTAACGGGATTGAATTCAAACCACAAGAAACGTGGCGCAGTTACTAAAAATGTATCGCAAGTTTTAGGATCAAACCCATTTTCGGTCAGGATTTGTTCAAACCATTTTACACCTTTGCCCGATTTGGGCATGCCGCCATGATCAGATGTGCGCAAAGACCACAGATTAAAACGGTCTAATGAAAACAACCAAGTGTCGGGTATTTTTCGAAAATCGTGTAACAAATAATCGACACTATAGTGAAATGCATTTTTTATTTCACCGCGTCGTGCATGGTAGGTGTGACCTGAGATTATTTTCAACATGATATTCATATTACGTAGTTATTTGGCAAATGGATCATGTTTTGGGGTGGTTTCAATGTTTATTATTACCTATTTGTAAAAAACATTGATCTGTCTAAGTGATATAACCGTATCAAAGTGTAAACTAAACGAGGCACTCATGTTTGATAATCCATATATTTCCCGCAAGAAAATTGCGGTCATCGGAGCGGGAATTTCAGGGTTATCTAGTGCGTATTATTTGTCCAAACACCATGATGTTATATTGTTTGAGGCAGAAAATCGTCTGGGTGGTCATGCACGTACGAAAGTTGCTGGGATCAATGGTGATCAACCTGTGGACACGGGATTTATTGTTTTTAACTTTGCAACCTATCCCTACCTGACGCGCTTGTTCAATGAATTAGACGTCCCAATTAAGAAAAGCGATATGAGCTTTGCTGCGACGATTGATAACGGTCGTCTTGAATACGCGATGAACGGCATTGGCTCTCTTGTGGCGCAGAGGCGCAACCTTATTCGTCCGCAGTTTTACAAAATGATTCGCGATATTTTTCGCTTTGGTACTCAGGCAGAGGATGTCGCCAGTGATGACAAATCTATTGGAGAATTTATTGACGAATTACGCTTGGGTAAGTGGTTCAAAGAATATTACATGCTGCCCATGTGTGGTGCAATTTGGTCAACGCCCCTAGCGGATATTGATAAATTTCCGTCAAAATCGCTTGTCCAGTTTTTTCGAAATCATGGGTTATTGGCGGGTGGTCAGACGCATGAATGGTGGACAGTTGATGGCGGCAGTCGTGAGTATGTGTCACGTATCGAAACTGCGCTTGTGAAAAATGGTGCAAACATTCAGTTGGGTGCGCCAGTACTTGGTGTGACACGTGGACAGTTGGACAGTGCGGTGCATATCAGCGGCCACAGTTTTGATGGGTTTGATGAGATTATTTTTGCCACTCACTCTGATCAGGCGCTGCGCATTCTGGGATCGGACGCAACGAAAGATGAAAAAACTGCGCTTGGATCTGTGCAATATCAAGAAAATCGTGCTGTGCTGCATCGGGACGTACGGCAAATGCCCCAACGACGTGCATGTTGGTCCAGCTGGGTCTATCGCTCTCAACAAGGAAATATCGGTGTCACCTACTGGATGAATTTATTGCAGGGGATTCCCGAAAGCGATCCACTGTTCGTTACATTAAACCCGACGAACGATATTCCAGATGAGTTGATTTATGATGATGTGCAGTTTGCGCATCCATTGTTTGACGCAGGAGCAATTCGTGCGCAAACTATGATTAAGAATATGCAAGGCGCAAATCGCACATGGTTTGCTGGCGCTTATAACCGCCATGGCTTCCATGAAGATGGGATCGCAAGCGCAATGAGGGTGATCCGCGCGATGAATGCGTCAGAACTATTGAAAGGTGGTCGCCATGAAATTCACGGACAACGCGCTGAAGTCTCGGTTCCTATCAGCGTGTGAGGGGGTTACCTCTGGCATTGTCGTCATTAAAACCCCTGAAGGTGAAACCTATCGTTTTGGATCAGCGGGCGAAGAAGCTGTGCTTGAAATTCACGGACAACGCGCTGAAGTCTCGGTTCCTGTCAGCGTGTGAGGGGGTTACCTCCGGCATTGTCGTCATTAAAACCCCTGAAGGTGAAACCTATCGTTTTGGATCAGCGGGCGAAGAAGCCGTGCTTGAAATTCACGACTGGGCCGTGGTCAGTGCGATGGCCGCACGTGGTCAAATTGGACTAGGCGAAACCTATGTTCATAGGCTTTGGGACACCCCGTCAATCGAAAGCATCATTCGTGTTGGTCTGGCAAATCGCGACACATTTTCTGATTTTGATGATGCAACGTGGTTTAATTCGCTAAAGTATCAAATCGTTGATCGTATCTTGCGTGCAAATTCCAAGTCTGGATCACAAAAGAATATCTACGCGCATTATGATGTTGGAAACGAGTTTTACCAACTTTGGCTGGATGAAACGATGATGTATTCATCGGGGATTTATAATGATCCTGGTGATGATTTGACCGCCACGCAGTATCGAAAAAATGACCGCGCATTGTCACGCCTTACTGATAAAGAGGGTATTTTGGAAGTTGGTTGCGGGTGGGGCGGTTTTGCCGAACGCGCGGCCGATCAAGGGCGTCATGTTACGGGCATCACCGTTTCAAAAGCACAGCGGAGCTATGCAGATGCTCGCTTAGATGGTCGTGCCGACATCCAGCTTTGTGACTATCGCGATGTGAAAGGTAAATTTGACAATATTGTTTCAATCGAAATGATCGAAGCGGTTGGCCAGCGTTACTGGCCCAGTTATTTTGGTGCGATTAAAGAGAATTTGGCTGAAGGTGGACGTGCGTTGATTCAGGCGATCACTGTTCCTGATGATGCTTTTGACTTTTACGTTAAGGGTTCAGATTACATTCGTCAGCACGTTTTTCCAGGGGGATTGTTGCTCTCAAGTGGGCATATTGCGCAACAGGCCAAAAATGTTGGCTTGACTGTAAAAGATAACTTTGAATTTGGCCAATCTTATGCGTTGACTTGTCGAACCTGGTCCGAACGCTTGGTGGCCAAAACCGATAAGATAAAAAGTCTAGGTTACGGCGATCCATTCTTAAGACACTGGAAATTTTACCTAGATATCTGCGCCGCGGCATTCTCTGTAGGTCACACACAAGTTGTACAGGTTGAGATGGCGCACGCTGAGAACGCTTGAATATAACGGTGATCAGCCTACTTCCCTAGCAGACGACTTTGTAGCCACAGTCAAATTGGAGTATCGTAACGATGAAATTGCTTACGATTTTATTGGTCATTTTATTTGCCGCGATCGGTATCAAATCGCGTTTCTTTAGTTTTTCTTCTCAGTCACCCAAAGATTATTCGCAAACTGGTCCATTATTTGTCTTAGATGAACATTTGAATGGTCCCATCTTATCCGAAGGCATCATTTATGGTCCGGACGGCAAGGTGGGTGTGACCTTTGTTGCCAACATGATGGGGACGTGGGACGGAGATAGCGGAATCCTCTCAGAAAGCTTTTCGTATTCAAATGGGAAAACCCAAGAAAGAAAGTGGTTTTTGAAAAAGGGTCCAGGCAATACTTTTACCGCGACTGCTGATGACATTATTGGAACCGCGCAAGGTGTAGTTTCGGGATCTTCAATTCAATTGAAATATCGCATTGTCCTTCCCAAAGATTCTGGTGGACACACGCTGGATGTAACGGACTGGTTATATTTGGCTGAGAATGGGGCGATTTTGAACAGATCCGAAATGCGCAAGTTTGGCATTAAAGTTGCCGAGTTGGTCGCTACTATGCGTCCTGATCAGGCTGTCGTATCTCAAATAGTACCAGTTATGAATGGAGTTGCCGACCATGAAAGCGCACCACTGAATTAAGCAGATTTGCAAGGATGTGGCAAACGCCCTATGGATGTGCGCACAGTGCATAAGGGAAGACGCTCATGGATTATATCAAACTTGCATGCCTAAAATGTGGACAGGGTAACCGAGTTCCTAATGAGAAAATGTTTAAAGGGCCAAAATGTGCCAGTTGTGGCACAGGCTTGATACAATCTAAGGTATCTGAGTTGTCGCCTAAGACATTTGAAAAGGCAAAGAACCTTGATGACGCTTTGCTAGTTGTTGATTTTTGGGCGCCTTGGTGTGGGCCATGTAAAGCGATGGCGCCAGAGTATGAAAAGGCTGCATCAAAGTTATCGGGTAAGGCGCGATTGGCCAAACTCAATACCGAGCAATATCAAACCGTTGCAACAAAATTGGGCATTCGCGGTATCCCGACATTGATTGGTTATCGTGACGGAAAAGAGGTATTTCGCAAATCAGGCGCTATGGCCACACAACAGATTGAGATGCTGGTTAAAACACACGCCCAATAGCACCTAACGAACCTGCGCAAGGCAATAGTAGGCCTGTACCTGTTCTTTTATCATGTAGGCATCTTTGCCTAATTTTTTGATATCCCACAACTTATCATTGGTGATGCTTTGGATTTCTTTATCAAACCCTTGGCTGTGATAAACGCCCTCGTTGATGGTAAAACATAGATAACCACCTGATTTTGTAATCCTGATTAATTCACGAATAGCCTCGGTTTTGACGTGCCCATGTGTGAATAGCCCGGCACTTATGATAGCATCATAAGCATCATCTGATATGGGTAGTGGATCATTTAGACTGCATTGAAAAAGGTTTGTATACCCACGTGTCTTCGCGCGTCGCAACATTTCGGCTGATAGATCGACGCCATCAAACGCGTCATATCCTCGTTTTGCCAACTGTTCACCGACGAGCCCAGTTCCGCATCCCGCGTCAAGGATTTTTGAATGTTTTGCAATAACCGCTGAGAGAATTTCTACTGTTTTTGGTTGGGATATCGTGCCCAGCGTTGCGCCGTTATCGTGATCGTAATTATTGGCCCATTCATCATAAACCACACGTAGGGCATCATCATTGTCCTGCTTTTCAACATCTAATTTTTGGTAGTGATCCAATCCTCGTCCTGTCATTTCAGATCCTTGCACCCATTTTGATTATAGCTTGTTCGGGCATTTTTCTGATAAATTTCCATGTCACTTATATAGCGACCATCTTCTTCTTGAAGGATTTGTCGTTCTACGACACCCCTCACTTGTTCATAAAGCATCCCAATCACAAAATCCTCACTTGGACCCGCATTCAAATAATATCCCCAATTTGCGGGTGCGTGTTCCAACCAATCTTTCTGGTTTGCGCCTTTGAACTTTTCGATCTCGGCGATCATTTTACGGGCTTCTCTTATGCCGGCCCAAACATGGCTTTCGTGTTGCTCCGATAGTTTCGCAGCATCTGCATCAGCCATGAGTGGGATAATATGATGACAATAAAAATGCTGATAAGCATTCTGTGCTTTTTGCCCTGCTTCTTGCGAAGCAGCGATTGAACAGAGAAGTGAGATTACGATCGAGGCTCTAATGAGCATTTGAATACCCCCTCATTCAATTTTCCCAGAACGCAGTGATTTCACTTCTGCTCTTATCTTTTTGGATTTTAACCGCCGTTCTATAGCTCCACGACTTGGTTTTGTTGGGCGACGCCGCTTTGGAACCACCAGAGCTTTCTTAATCAAATCTTTTAGTCGATCTTGCGCGATCTCACGGTTGCGAATTTGACTGCGTGTTGCATCACATTGGATGATGATTGCACCGTCTATCGTCCATTTGCTGCCTGCGATATTTTTTAATCGGGCCTTCACTGCGGCACTCAAATTCGGGGAACGGTCTGCTTCAAAGCGCAGGGCAACTTTTGTCGACACCTTGTTTACGTTCTGTCCGCCCGGACCTGATGCACGCACGAACTGCTCGGTGATTTCCCAATCTTGAATGCTGATTTTATCGTTTATCGTTATCATATCTTTAACTGATAAGGGCCGCCCGTTGCGGACGACCCTCGAGAATTTCGGAGGTGGGCCGGTTAGGCTTCACCAATTCGTTTGGTCAACGACCAAGGGTTGCCTTAGTCAAGGACCTCCCAAACTGTTCCGACACCTCTCTCCAATACCTCTCTAGACACTGGACCACCTCCTTTCACTATGTTTCACTACTAGTGATGGTGCCACAATTTCTAGAAAAGTCAAAATGTTTTAATTCACAGCAGATGTTGTATTTGCTTGCAAACGTGCGACCAAGACACGGAATGGTACCAACGCAATCAGCGCTAGCAACAGTTTCACGCCCCAATCCGCAATTGCTAATGATATCCATAGCGGTGCATCACCACCGAACAATAACAATGGTACACTATCCCATGCCCAGCTGATTTCTGCATTTTGCGCGTCGTTGAAAAATGGAATGGATGCGGAAAATGCGATTGTGAAAAAGATCGCAGTGTCTAAGGCAGATCCAATCACTGTTGACGCCAATGGGGCACGCCACCAAGCGCCACCCCGCAAACGGTCAAAGATGGCAACATCCACCAATTGCGCGGTTAGGAATGCAATCCCTGATCCAACTGCAACTCGAAACGCAACGGCAGCATAGGGGCCGTATTCGCTGTCGAACATGATCTGGCTACCGATCAATGAACAGATGATACCCGTTACAAAGCCGACAAAGACAACACGGCGCGCCGCTGCTGGGCCATAGATACGGTTCATCAAGTCGGTGACCAAAAAGGCGAACGGGTAGGTAAACGCACCCCATGTGAGAAGACCATCCAATAGTAAAAATTGAACAAGGATATTTGAGGCGACCACAATCGTGGCCATGGCGATTACGCCAGGAAGAAGTTTTGTCATAGCTTTATCCGTTTTTATCGAAGGTGTTCGGAGACTCGGTTTCCATTTGGAAACGAGACGCGTTTAAAGTCACTTGGATGAAATGACAAGCCCACTTAGTTCGACTGCAAAACACCGACACATTGCTGTGGAAGCAGCGCCAATGTCAGGGGCGGTTTTGGTTTCCGTTTTGGTGCATTGGGGTTTGGGGGCGGTGGGTTCAAAATATCGCGCACCCAACGTTCTGCGTCCTTACATCCGTCGCCTGGGGGTGGTGGCGCCTGATTTTTGCAGTTTGTTGCACCCGCCGGACAGGATAGGCGTACATGAAAATGATAATGGTGTCCCCACCAAGGGCGCACCTTATTCAACCATGCCCTATCCCCCTTTTCATCTTTACACATTTGAACCTTGGCCCCTGGGAAAACAAAGATGCGGGCTGTGCGTGGATCGGATGCGGCCGCTTTGATGATGTTGTGGTGTTGTTTGCTCCACTTTTCGTTGACATAGGCTCCATTCGCTCGGCGCATTGAAATTGATGATATGGCTTCGCGTTTTTTCACACTCAGGGTTAGATCATCGGCTGGGCGCATCCAGATATCGATATCCAACCCAATTTGATGGCTTGCATGACCTGTTAACATCGGACCACCGCGCGGCTGCGAGATATCGCCAATGTATAAACCGTTCCAACCAGATTCCCGTTCCGCTTTGGCAGACAGGTCATGAATGAAATCAATCGCGACTGGGTGCCCCCAGTTGCGATTGCGCGACAGTCGCATCGCCTGCCAAGTCGGGCCTGTTTCCGCCAGTTGGTCGGCCCCGGCTACGCATCCTTTGGCATAGCTGCCGTGGGGAGCGGGCCGCTGTTCTGATCCGCGTTCAACGGCGCCGAATAAATGTTTTGCTTCTTTGGTACTTAGACGGACCACCAAGTCGGGATCATAATTTGAACAGGCGGATAACCAGATCAGGCTAGATATGATTAGAAATCTGAAAACCATAAACGCATTCCTTTGGATTAATCCTAGCAAGTAAGCGGTTTCAGGCCAAACATTTCTCATCCAATTGTAAAACTTTGCTATCGTGCGTCACCCCTGGCATTGACGCCGATTAGAAACACAAGACCCACTAAGAACAGGATCAAGATAGGTGAGACACCCAATCGCGCACTGTCGGTGATGGTTGTGGCGATTGTGATCAACAATGGTGCCAGGAATGCTGTGGCCCGACCCGATAGGCCATAAAGGCCGAATTCAATCGTCTCTTTACCGGCCGTTGCGTGGCGCACCATCAAACTGCGGCTAGCAGATTGCAACATGCCGCCCATGCCCCCGATCAAACATCCGCACAGCATGAATAAGTTATCAGGCAGTGTTGATCCTGCAACCAGTTCGACGCCAAAGAAATGTGTCTTGCTCATTCCGATAATGACAACGCAAACTCCCATTAGAATGAAAATTGTTAAGTAAATTACGGGTTTGGGTCCGATGCGATTATCCAACTTACCACCCAGCCAACTGAACACACCTGCAGAAATAGCAGCTACGATTCCAAAGGTTCCAATTTGAACTATGCTCCAATCCAGAA
>Ga0213864_10000633_pt1 | contig 15840 bp, 24 predicted proteins | sample PICome_5_FD_160078 | JGI IMG/M metagenome (GOLD analysis project Ga0213864, IMG submission 160078) | Coastal seawater microbial communities near Pivers Island, North Carolina, United States - PICO247 | ecosystem: Environmental > Aquatic > Marine > Coastal | place: USA: North Carolina... | reverse complement strand
GATAAATATTCTTATGTAATAGTAAATGGCGTATCAGCTTCAGCCTGGCCTTTCTAGAGTCCAAAACAAGGGTGCTATCCCTCCCGTCAAGGCGACTGACGAGATTTTCGTCTATCCCCAGCCCAGTAGTATCAACTGCGGTAGCTGCCGTCCCAATACCATGCTGTATGGAACTGCTCCTTATATGGCGGGTAAGGGTTCCCCAGCCCAACACATAGATACGAGTGATCAACTCCGCCCTCAATCTACATCCCGTTTCAACAAGCACGTCGTCCAAACCTACGAGCGTAATCTCTTCCCACTTTCGAACATGGAATGTAAGGTTCCTCTGCGTACCATGAGGTATGAGCCCGCGAGCACCCGCGCCGAGCTCCAGAATGGTCTCTTTCAGCAAAGGTACGCTAATAAAAATGTCGGTAAGAAGTAAGAATGGCTGATCCCATTTCGCTCATGGCTGTGGCCGGTCTCATTTATGCTGGTCGAACTTTGAGTACCAAGTCTAATCCACCTCCTCCCCCAGCACCTGTGAAGGAGGTTGAAAATCGGGTAGTCAAAGCTCCTATCGAAGTAAATAACGATAATTTTGAACCTCTTATTAGCATTCCTCAAAAGAGGGAAATGGAGAATCTCGCTGATATCACTGTTCAAGAGAGAAGTGGTGGCCAGGAGATTCTAAACATGCGCAACCGTATGTATGATACCGGTCGTATGAATAACCTCTCCCCCGTCGAGAAGCAGCTTGTTGGTCCAGGTCTCGGTGTCAATGCCGATGTCCCAGCCACTGGCGGTTATCAGCAAATGTTCAGGGTCAATCCAATTAATGTGGGTGAATACAGGCTTACAACTCTACCCGGTAGAGCTGGTCCAGCCAAGGACATTACCGGTGGTCGTTCAGCTGTCGTGGGTCAGCTTACACATAACAAACCTGAGACCACTGCACACCTTCCCTCTCGTCTCCCCACGATGCCTGGTCGTGCTCAAGGTATGTCTGGTGTAGTTCCCAGAAACGAGCATGAGAAGACCAAGAGAACTACCAATCGATCCGAGACGGGTCTTCGTAATGATGGTCTCGGTTTTAATGGTGCGAAGCGTTTCATCTCTGCCCAGACTATGTCTCAGGATCCCACCCGCTTCAAGAGTGACCGCAACGATGCCCAATATAACTATTACAACCAACCAGCTCCTGGTATCACCAATTTCCGTGGTGCATACACCAACAGTGCTGCTGTGCAGGTGGCTGACAAGACCAACGAAGAGTTGATGAAGTATGGATTCCGCCCCGAGGATCGTCGTGGTAAGCCTAACCGCATGGGTAACCCCGGTCGCATGAATGTTCGTGAGAATGCCCTCAAACAGGGTGGCCGTCTCACCACCGTTCGCTCTGACACGACACGGGTTGATGGTCGTGTCAATGCACCCAATGGTGGATGGACGCAGCAGTATCAGCAGAAGGCGTTCCACCAATTCAATGCCTATAAGGGTAATGCGAATCCCCATTGTGCTACACTGGATATAGCGAAGAACCAGCTCCAGAACAATCCTCTTGCACACAGCCTTTCGCAATAATCGTCCTAAATATTATAAAAAAACAGTCATTAAAATATTGTGCCTATATTTTAATGAAGGTTCATAACCTTACAATTGACAGTAGTCAGCGTGATACGGGTATTTATCAGTACGCGAACAACTATGTCATCACCCTAGAAAACCCAATTTATGATGTATCGGAGATTAGATTAGTGTCAGGGTGTATTCCTATACCTTTCACACCGGTTCCCAGATCCTTGATTTTGAGATTGTCTTCTGGGTCTGACGAATTTAATCAAAGTGTTTATGTAAATACACCCTATTATACCGGGCACATCATAGTTGGTGAACGAAACTCAGTAAATAATAAAATCATAAACGGTTCAGATGACCCATTTATTCACCGGTTTCATTCCGGACCACAGAAAAGTATAAAAGAACTTACAGTCGAAATTTTATACATGAGTGGTGGAAATATTGTCCCATATCCTGTTGGAAATACCGACCACACACTGAAATTTGAACTAACATGTTCAACCGATAAACTCGAGGGACTTCCAAAGATTTCACTAGAGGAAATATCAGATACTGAGGAAGAAGAGGAAGAAACTATAAAGATTCCTGATCTGAAGAATCTTTATAATTGGGAATGGGAAATCGTAATGATTGCCACTATAGGAATATTTCTAATGTTCTTGATGTCCGGAAAACCAGTCAGATCTTAGCGGGTGATCGCGAAGATGGGCTGAGCGGGCTTCTTGACCTGGCTGTTGATACGGGAAATGATCATGAAGACAATCACGGAAAGGAGAGAAGTGAGAAGGGCGGTGAGGGCATACTGAGAGCCACCGTTCTTGGGGACACGCACGATCTGGGTAATGGCCCAGCGGATGAAATCCATCCAGGACATGGCGGCGGCGAAGGAGAAACCACCAACGATAGAGTTGAGGGTCTGGGTTTGGAGCTCCTGGGTGACGATATCGACGGTCTTGAGGGCCTCGGAAACGGCGGACATTGTATATAATACCATAGGAAAATTATTCTGGTAACAGTTCCTCCTTCTCGACTATTTTTTTGAACTTTTTCTTTCTGATGGTTTTTGTTTTTGAAAATATCTGTTCATCGTCAGATGAATCATCACTAGAGCTACTGGTCCCAGAGTCATATACTTTAAATTTTGTGCTGGAGAAGGACCATCCCTCAGGCTCCGAGGTGCTCATTACTATTAATAGCATTTTTTAACATCTCTTCTACCGGACTTTGAGGTTCCCAACTGTCCCATCGATCATACGCCTGGTTCATGAGAATGAATCGTTCGTCATCCCCTGAGTACCTCACAAAGTCTGGAAGATTCTCATCATCTTCTTCCTCCTCTTCCTCTTCTTCGTCCGACACTTCTTCATCGTAAATTTCTGGCATGATTGATCCAATCGTCTGACCAACTGTGTACATTGCACAATACTTCATCGCATATTCCAAATCTTCTGGAAGGAGAATGTCTCTTCCACATGCTTTGGAATATTCCGCTGCGAGAATCATACTCTGTTCCATCACGGGAGTCATGATGTCGATCATACTTTTCATGTACTGATCCACCATTCCCGACGTATCACCATTGAACCCCGTTTGCATGTTCATGTTTATCTTTAATTTTTGAATTCAAAAGATTTCACTTAGGAAAACGTGAGTAAAATTTTGCTAAATAAAACGAGATATTACAGTAGAATGAACCTTCAGTTGAGGAAATTCAAACCCGAGACAATGACAGATGACAGGGTGTGTGTTTTCATAGGCAAGCGTAATACAGGTAAGTCTACGCTAGTGAAAGATATCATGTTTCATAAAAAACACCTTCCAGCAGGAATTGTTCTTTCAGGAACTGAGGAAGGTAACCATTTTTATTCGGAGTTCATTCCTGATTTATTCGTCTATGGTGATTATGATCGCGATGCGATAGAGAGGGTGATGGCGAGACAACGAAAACTTGTGGGTGCAGGTAAAACAAATTGTGGTGCTTTCATGCTCCTGGATGATTGTATGTATGATTCAAAGTTTCTCAAGGACACGTGTATTCGACAATGTTTCATGAACGGTCGTCACTGGAAGATTTTCTTCATGCTCACGATGCAGTACGTGATGGATTTACCTCCAGCACTTCGTGCAAACGTCGATTATGTTTTCATCCTCAGAGAGAACATTATTCAAAATCGAGAAAAGTTGTACAAATCGTTCTTTGGTATCTTTCCCTCGTTTGATATGTTTTGTAAAGTGATGGACGCCTGCACCGAAAATTATGAATGTCTCGTGTTAGACAATACAGTAAAGTCTAACAAGATTCAGGATTGTGTGTTTTGGTACAAGGCTACGATCAGGAAAAACTTCAGGGTCGGTAGCCCGGACTTATGGAGACTTCACAAGAAGATGTACAACCCTAAACATTTACAACAGAGAGAGGATGACGCTAAAAAGGCGACAAAGAAGACAAATCTCAAGATCACCAAGACGAAATAGCATCTGCGTCTTACACCGTGACCAAAAACATATAGTTATATTAAATGGCTTCAGATCAAGTGAATACCATGAATCTCGCCGATGATGGTGATGGTATGGTCCCCCTTAATGATAATCCATCCGTGGCTTTTACACCTGAAAAAAATATGAGACAAAGTAAAGAGACGACAATGGATTCTACTCCCATTAACGATATCATGATGGAACCCCCTATGATGACCGATGAGCCCCGGATGCAGGGTATGATGCCCCAGATGACCGCTCCCCAGCCTCAGGCCGCTTATCCCACCCCCCAGGTGGCTCCTCAGCCCGAGAAGAAGAACCCTCTCAACCTCACTGACGAGCAGCTCACCGCCCTTGTCGTCGCGGCATGCACTGCCATTGCCGTGAGCAAGCCTGTCCAGGACCGTCTCGTGACCTCTATCCCCAAGTTCCTTAACGAACAGGGGGGTAGAAGTGTTGTTGGTCTTGCCGCTACCGGTGCCGTAGCCGCCATTGTTTTCTACATCGCGAAGGACTACATCGTCAAGCCTTAAACGGTTGGTGTTTCCCACCCCATATTGCTATAAATCGATGTATCGATACCCATAAAATATGTCACGAGGGCACCCGCCGTGAATGTCCCCACTAGCAAGGCACTCATCTTAAGTTTCTTGCTTTTGTCGGTGACGGGGTCCTTGATAGCCTCCTTAGTATCCTTGAATACCATGTTCAGCAGGTAAGTAAGTATGAAAGCAATCACAGTGGAGGCTAGGAAAAACACGCGATCCACAGCGAGTCGAGGAATGTTTCCAACCATGAGACGAAGCATATTAGGAATGACGAGGGTCATCCAGATGATGTTCACATAGTAATTGTTAGAAAGATTTGGTACAATAGACATGGCATAAATAACCATCCAGTACGCGATCGCTATGAGTAAAACATTAACGGGTGTTTTCATTTGATAGATGCATAGATTATTTATCCTGGACGTGCTCACCACAAAATTCTGTCTTCTCGGGAATTTTTTCATAAATACCAAGATCGATACAGATGTCACGAAGCTCTATGTAATTTTCCCAAAATTTCCTAGAATGTTCATATTCATCGACCGTGCAATGAGCGAGTTCATGGATGAGCACATGAAAAATCTCATTAGGTTCTCCATCTAAACACACAGCAATCTCACCTCCTTTATTGGTGTTGTAGCCAACAGAACCATTCATTTTCATCATACCCGTGATTGGGATGCATCTAATTAAAACACTAAACTTTTCATGATTCGTCTCGTCTAGGTGCTCACGAAGTATGCGATACTTTTCTTTTACCTCAACCAATTTAGGATTTTCTCTGGTCTGGTAAAGTATCCATAGATTCACTATGAAAAGTACAACGAATGCGATCATCTGTTATAAACAAAGATAAATTTACTATACAATTCTGAGATTGGATTTCCTGAAAGTCCTTCCCAAAGTTGTAAGCTAAACCCCATATCTTCTAAATGTGTCACCAACTGATCTTTGTAGGCAACAGGCTCCGACTTAGGTCCATCTGCATAATAGGGTGTGTCTGAGAGATGAACAAATAATTTTTCCCCAAACCCACCATTCCCAGGTTCTTTCAGTTTAAAAAAATTATCCATATCATCTTGTAACGGTGTCTTGAATATAATTTTTTCAGAGTCTGGAATAATACCAATGAGATGACCACCCGGTTTTATTCGTTTTTTAATCTCTCTCAATGAACTCATAAAAAGTGCTTTCGTTGCGAAGATGTAATGGAGTGAAAAGTTAAAACAGATGACATCAAACTTTCGATTGGGGCAGTTGTGAATATCTCCCTCATAAAAATTTACACGCATGTGCATATTCTTTGCTCTCGATTTAGCCTCCTCGAGAGCGCTTGGCTCCGGATCACACATGTTTATATTTACCCCACACTTGTGCCATTTCTGAAGGTCTCCACCAAAACCACAACCAACATCGAGAATGTGCTGTCCTTTATGTGCAACAGATTGAATCAATACTCTCTTCGCCTCATTGTGATTCTTGCGAATCTCTTCCATATTCATACTATTTTTCAAAGTTTTAAATCACTTAGGACTGCATTCGCCAATTGTCTTTGACCAATCTTGAATCTTCCGGCGTACATATAATTTTTCTTAAATTCATGACTGTTTAAATATTCGACTATAGGATCTAAATCTACATCAATGACTGGAATTAGACACAATAATTTCCCACCAAAGTATGATACAGTTCCTTTAAACGCAACCCTGTTGTTCCTCGTAAGATTTCTCACATAGATACATGGTTTGTTTTCGTGTTCCTCGATTGTTTTTATATTCCTAGGGGCACCCCATTCAAACCAATTATCCTCATTGAATTTTTTTATTCTTCTGCTCATGAGCTGAACCTTATTTTTCTCGAGGTGATCGTTTATTTTATCATTATCTGTCGGAAATGTAGTCGTAAATATAAACGTATCTTTCTCATTCTCATCGACAAGAATATCTACATTACCGAATGGAACCTTATATACATCATCTTTTCCGGAAACGAGGCCAACATACACATTAAATACATTTGAAACCGTGTCACCATGTACAGGATCGTCACTAAACGTCACGATACCATCGACGATGTTACAACACTTTGTTTCTTCATTTACTCGTACCGTCTGTGTGAATATCCCTTTCTGATATCTAAACACAACTACATCTACACTCGCAGAATCGAATAACTTTTCATCATGTGGAAATAAAAAGTGGGTAAATGAACCATGCTTGACCATTTCAGAAATGATTTTTGAAGCACTCGTCAATTTTATAAAGTCTGAAGGAACGATGAATATCAACTCACCTCTATCATCTAGAAGATTGTAGCACTTTTTAATGAAGTGAAGATATAGATTTCCATTCGATTGTTGAACATATGGGGGATTTCCGATAATTGTTTTAAATTTTTTATCAAACTCAACTGTCATGAAATCATCGTAATTGATAGATTGAGAGTTATTAAACTCGATACACTGTTCAATAGTTGAATCAATTTCAAAACACTCCATTGGATATTCCGAATCATGTTCTTTAAATTTTTTTAGGAGATGTCCCGCCCCAAAAGACGGTTCGAGAAGAGGCGCACCCAGGTGCTCCACGTGATCAAATACATACTGTTGCAGTCCATCATTGATCGTGAAGAATTGCCCCAGTTCCTTGATCATTACTCTTCAAAGCTTCATAAACTTTAAGTGGCTCCGCCCACTTGTGAAAGAGTTCAATCATCTTTTTGGTGACAAGCTCTCTGTATTCTTCATTTGTTCTTTGAACATGACCAGATGGCCATGTGATCTGGATTCCATTCGAGGGATTGATCTTGATGTGTTGATCAGGGATCTCGTCGAAATTCCCAACCCACACGCGCCGAGAATTCTTTCCGATGATAATCAACCCGTATTTTTTCAAAGGCTTGTCGAATGGAGTATTAACCAATGCCTTTGAAATGCCTACACGGTTATTACATTTAGGATCATCCATGATATATTTGATGAAATGTGTAGATCCAACTAAGTTATTCGCCTGTTCTGGGCGGTCTTCTACTACTTTAATGTTCATAGGTAGGTCTTTAATCCATATATCACCTATGGATCGATCCCTTCCTTCTGTTAAAACGCCCGGAAAGGTCTTGATAAGATAATCCGATATGACCTTCTCATCTAGTCGAGAGTTATCACGGCCATCAGAATGATGTGTGTTTAAAATAAATGAATGCGACATCAAACTCTTCTCTATGAGCGAATAAACAGTCCTCGTATCTCGCACTAACCATAGAAGTTCAAAGTACGACCACGTGACTTTGTCTTTCATTTGCTATTCATGACCACTATCTTTTAATTTACATTATCATATTTCCATGGCTTAAAGTTTAGGAACTACAGAAAGATATAATGTCTCTCGAAACTGATTACACTACCGTCCCCGGTCAGGTCTTCGCGTGCCTCTCTGTCATTGGTCCCGAGGCTCCTCAGAAGAATGATAAGTTTGGCATTAAGATTCGTGGTGCTTTCGCGACCCGCGACGAGGCCGCTAACCACGCTAAGCGTCTTCAGAAGGAGGATCCCACCTTCGATATCTATGTCGTCGATATGTACAAGTGGCTTCTAATTCCTCCCGATCCCACAAAGATCGAGGACGTTCATTACACCAATGAGAAGCTTGAAGAGATTATGGTTGGTTACAAGGAGAACCAGGCTCAGGCTGCCCGGATGTTCCAAGAGCGTAAGGCAGCGATGACTGCTGGTACCAACCATTACACCCCTGGTGATGAGAATTCCAAATTCTACACTAAACCCGATGAGGCTCCGGTCTCTCACCCCGCGGAAGTTCTCGAGCGTCTCAAGAAGGAGAAGCCGGACACGCCCATGGAGGAACTCGTTAAGGAGGCCGACGCCATCGTCGCCGCCGAGGTCGAAGAGCGCCGTAAGCAGCGTGAGGCCGAGGCAGAGGCTGCCACATCGACTGATGGTAAGCTTGAGGAGGTGAAGGAGGAGGGTGAGCCCGAAGTTGAGTCCAACCCTCAATAATTGAAGATCATATCATAAAAAATATCCATATACAATAAACAAAATGTTCAAGATTATTGTCACAATAATTTTGGTAAGTGCATTCTTTATTTTGTTTTTTAATCCGACGTTTGAATTACAAAACAAAACAGAGTCAAAGAGAGAAGTCAGTACAACTGCGGGTTTCATAGAAGATACGGAGGATGCATTCATCATTCCAATGTATCCTTCACAACTATTGAAGCGAGACGCTATGGGAAAATTAAAGCCTATTTATGGGGATACGGGGACATTCGTTGCATATTCGACCATACCTGATGAGCATTGGATGAGTGGGTTCCCACACGAGGATACCGGATTCAAGATCGAAGAATCGGCTACAGAAAAACTCGAACGTCGAGTTGCCGACCGCGAAAAACAAATCGAGTTACACACTAAGCGTATCGAAGAATCACGGGCTGCATAGTCTTACCCATGAAAAATCCAAGAAGGAATACTGCGAATGCGATAATCCAGGTAGATTTATCAACCTTTTCGAAAAGATCAAACTTGTCATTTTGAGGTATAGGTGGTGGCATTGGAGGCTGCATAGGATAGTCCATGTAAAATGGCTGTTCCTCCTGTTCAGGCTCTTCATTCTTCTCCATATTTAAAGGATCCATATTGGGGTTATATTCAATGGGATTGCCTATGTCTGTCTCCATTTTCTAATATATTCGTCGTTTTTTTTAAGCGTCTTCTGACTCACTTTCACTGGCATCATCTACCACAAAATCTTTGAGATTTCCATTCTCATCCGCATCACTATCATATTCATCTTCACTCTCATCAGAGTAACACTCATCTTCTGTGTCAATGTCCGAACCAATATCTGAATCGTGCTCGTCCGAACCATAATCATCTACGAGATCTTCCTCCGTGGGCTGAAAAAGCTCGGGTTTCTTTATCTTACGTCCTGAACGGGTAATCATTTTAGGTTTTATAGGATATTACTGTTTAAGTACCTTTAAAACGTTTGAAGTCAAACAGTGTTTTCTCGCTTTATTCTTCTTACAAAGGGGACATTTTTGTATGATTTCCTTACCCTTGATAAAATATGACATGGTCACATTGTCGTGAGGCCCTTTGATCGTTTCACAGAAATTAGAGTTTGTGAGAACCAAAAAGTTTGTTCGATCCTTCTTGACGTTTAAAACCTGTAAGTCACCTGGGGCGTTCATATGCTTCCTGATGAAAACTTCCAGAGGTTCCTTCACGTCACCAGATTTAACCTCGGGTTTCTCGATTCTTTTCTTGATAACTGGACACTTTGCAACATCTTCTTTTTTGGGATATAGACGTTCGATGATCTGGTGTGTCAGTTGGTGTCTTCGACCACAGAAGTCTTTACAAAATCCATCACGTCTTCCTCTCAGTGTTTCACAGAGACAGAAACATTTCTGGAGAATTGTTTTTCCACTGATGATGAACCACACATGGTTCGAACCGTGTTCTCTTTTGAGATTTTCACAATATTTGGATGTTGTCTGAACGAGATAAGTATCTTTCTTCTTGAATATTTTGGGTACATACGCATTGGATTGACCCTCCATGTTGGATCTGATGAATTCTTCAATTTTGTCTTTCAGTTCATCATCATAAACTTCATCTTTTGTCTGTGCTTCAGTGAAAGAACCCTCCTTAATGACAGTAGATGGTGGTTCCACGTGGGTTGTCTGAGGTTCACTCGTGCGTACGACAGCCATCTTAAGAACATCGAGCGTTGGTTCTTGACCAATTTGCAAAATCGTGCTAAGAGGTCCATGTCGATAAACAAAGACTGGTAGATAAGCAAGTTGATCAACCTTTCCCTTTTCACACCCTGAACACCCCTGTCCATCACAAATGTCATGTTTAGCCTTCTTGTACGACCAAGGCATACGAAATCCACTACCCTTCGTCTTTCTAGCAACATTTCCATATACAGCTGCATCTATGATGTCATTCCAATCGACATTCTTTTTAGCCTTGGAGAGGGCTACCAAAATGTGTTCCCTGAGTGCAATCGCTGAGGATTGATCAACGACAAAGCCTGGCCAATTCAGATGGACACCAGTCTTTGTGAGCTCACCACATTTCTTGGGTGGCGAAACAGAGATGAGACAATCACGACCTCCGTGTCTTTTCACCTTATCACATATAACTTTACAGATGTCCTTGATTTCATCGAGATCGAGAGAACTTTCATCCTTGTAATCGATATCGACAAAAAAGTTATATTTCTCACTCTTTTGCTCCACGACATAAAGTCTCTCACCTCTCTTCACAGCATCTACGTATTTTTCGTGAAATTCGTTCAATTTATCAAATGGCACGGATAGGACACCACCGTCCATGAGCACATGTGATAGATTGGTTGCATTGTTAAATCTTTGAGCTGCACACCAACTCTTAAACATACTTATAATACAATTCTAATCTCTAAACCATCTCATACAAGAAACATCTGGATACTCTTTTCCCTGGGATAGTTCCTTCTTAATAGTTAAAAGCTCATACACCGTCTTGGTTTCATTCTCCTTGACCCACGCGGTCACCTCCTCTTCACAATACCCCCTGTTCTTCTCTAAGAGCTGACCGATCTGCATTAAAATGTAAGCCTTCGACTTCATTATTTTATAGAAAATGTTTTTCTATTCAAAGAAGTTATACACGAATAAAACTGTGGATTTTTTATGACATTATCTATGATGAGTTTCCAACGCTTACGTGAGTTAAATTCCTCAAGTGTGTCATAACTCATGTAATCATTCTCATCATATGTCTTTCGAATGGGTTGTTTCAAAATTTTTTTCATATTCGTCTTGTGCTTCTCCTCGTAAAATTTACGAACCTGTGCCTGTTGCTCAGATCTCGTGAAATCCACGAAGAATATAAAGACGTTGTATTCAAGATCCACTGTGGGACTTTCCTTCACCGTAAATTTGAATTCGGTATATTCGCCATTCTTAAGGGAAACCACACCCCGCGTCTCTTCCTCAAGCTCCCTGAGGGCACATCGGAGAGGATTGAAGATTTCTCGTCGCCTGCAACCACCGGTGACAAAAATCCAATCCTTAAATCTCCAATCCCTCACGGTGAGGAAGCGTGGTTTCCCGTCAGCGAAGCTAACCGGGATCGCTATTGCCTTGTATTTTTTCATTGCGCATTCGCAAGTTACAATATGGTGATATGTTTATTCCTCAGATTTATCCTCCTCTTCGGGCTTCTTCTCCTTCTTCTCAGGTTCGGGTTCGGGTGTGGGCTCAGAGGCACCTAGACGCTTGACGACCTGAGCTGAAAAGTTCTTGAAAGAATTCATCTCCTCTTTCGTCTTATTGAGCTCCTTGAAAAGGAAGATGATACCGATGGCACACACGATGGTGGCGATCATCATGAGAGTGTCTCGATTCACGGGAATCATATACAGTTGTATGTCTTTTTCTTTTTAAGCAATTGCACCCATGTTAGTTCTTCCTGGGGGAGGACATTCATAAGGCGACTGGGCAAATTGGACGGCTTCGTAATGCGCGGGTTCACACGATTTGTCTGTGGGAGGTGTAGGCTGACCGACAAACTTTTCGAGTGTCCTGGACTTAGGATCGTACGTCAATACAAAAACGATGGCTAAAAGGAAGACAACCTTCCAGATCATTTATTAATTACGGAGAGATTAGTTGGAGTAAAGGAGACCACCCATACCGTTCTCGATGCGAAGAACGTTGTAGTTCACAGCGTAGATGTCCTTGTCGGAGTTGGCGGTATCGTTAATGATACGAGCCGAGTCAAGGCGGGAGAAGTTGAGAGAACCGGTGGGCTGGAGCTTACCCGAGTCAAGGCAGAAAGGGTAGAAGAAAAGCTTCGTGGCAGGGGTAGAGTTACCATTAGAAGTGTGGTAGTAGAGAGGGACGGAAGTGAAGTTGGGATCAGCAAACTTGTAGTCCGCAACGTCGGTACCATTGATCTGGAGCTTAAGCTTGTTACCCGCGGTGCTCACCATGGTGACACCTGAAGCGTCACCGGCAGCGAGGTACTTGACGGGGTGGTTGAAGTTGAGCTCCTGAATCTTAGCACCAGAGGCGACCGCCTTCTGAACCTGAGTCATGATCATACTCTGGGGAGAAGCGGCGAACATCTCACGCTCCTGAGTGTCGAGGTACGCATAGTTGGCGTAGACCTCCCACTTGCTCGCAGCAGCCTCGGTACCCCAAGTGATGCGAAGCTCGACATCGTGGTACTGGAGGGAGATGAGAGGGAGAGCAGATTGCCAGTTCTCACAGAAGGAGAAGCGGAGGGGGTAGAACTTCGTGGAGCTGCTGCCATCATAGAGACCGGCGGCAACAGACTTGGAGGAGGAATAGGCGGAGAGGGAGGGAGCGATGAGAGTGGAATAGGTAGAATCCTGATCATCAATCACCTGACCACCGACGAGAAGCTCAACCTTGGAGATGACGGTAGTCCAATCGGTGAAAGCATTGGCAGCGGAACCATCACCCTTGATGGGCATGAGATACACATAGCCGAGCATGTCACCCTTGCGCTCGAAGCGGATGGTGGACATGCCGTTGTTCGAGACGTTGCCTTGAATGACCTGACGCTCGACAGTTTGGGAGAAGTTTGTATGACGCTTGTATGTAGAACGGAAAAAGCTGACTTCGGGCTGACCGACGAGGTGCACATCCTGAGCACCAACGGCAACGAGTTGGGCGATACCACCAGACATTTTATATTATAGTGAGAGTTTATTTTTAAGCTTCGAAGTCCATAGGACTTTAAGGTTAGATACGGACTTCGATCGGGATGGAAACCTTAGAAACTCTGAGACAGTTTGTAAAGTTTGGGAGTACGAGGGACTAAGCACTCTCCTGAAAAGGTTTGGACGTTCGTCGCTGCCATTTATAGTATCTTAAAAATTTAATAACCCGTAGATGTCCCATCAATAGTAGAAACTGCAGCCCTCGCACCACCAACCTCATAGAAAATCTATTGATATAACAGTAAGTATGTCATATTATTCTCACGTTTGGGCAGTGATACATGGATCGGCTCTCAGATACGTGAAGGGTGTGAGTGGTGAAATGCAATATGAAAGATTTTACACCAGTTTAGCTCATACATTGGAATGTCCGGTGTGTATCGGACATTATATAAAGTTTATACACAAACACCCACCAGATTTTTCCGATTTATTTGGTTGGACTGTAAAACTTCACAATAGTGTTAACGAAAGAATCGGTAAGCCTATACTCACGAGAGAAGAAGCTTTTGAGATTTGGTCGAAAGAATAAAGTCAGAAAGAAAATATGTTGGTATTTTATAATGCCTATCTCACCATCCGATTTGTCAGGGCTTGTTGGGTGGTATGCACCTGACTCAATAGCCACAGATGGGGGTCCTACTTATGCTCATACATGGTATGATAAATCTGGTCAGGGAAATGACGCGACTACGTCAAGAGGATCACCAAACTATTCAGATCCGAATCTTGGTGTTAAGTTAAATGAAACTTTTGTGGTGAATTATACTAATTTCACTAACATACCCACTAGTGCCAGTGTATCAGGTTGGCACAGTTACTTTTTTGGTGAATTCAACCTACCAGATACATTCGATCAAAATACCTTTTCCGTGACAATCACTATAAATGCAACTGGTAATGAACAAACACCAACCGCCGAATATTCAAGTATTAACATTCGAAAAGTTGGAGGCGGAGCAACTATGAGTTTTAATACAAATCCTCAAAATCATTCTTCGACTGTGAGTGGTTCTTATCCAACTATATATTACACTAATACTCAAATCACGAGTTCTACCGTGACTAATGGACCTTTTGTGGCAAATGACAGAGTCGAAGTTTATCTCACTATCTTTAGACGATGGTATTCAGTTTATAATCTAGACGTGTCAATTAGCTATACGGGTATCTCAGCTGGTTTAAATGGACATAAATTTGTGTATGGGTCAACCTACGATGGATATAGTTTTCCAAGTACCCTGATGAATGATACAAGTGGTGATTATACACTATTTCATGTAGCGAAATATTATAATCCTAATGGATTAACTACACGAAAACGCATATTTGATGGGGGTGGAAATATAAATTGGTTATCTGGATTTCATAGTGGTAATACAGGTGTTGCTTATCACAATGGTTGGTTAACGAACACTCGATCAGATTTACATGGAGATGACTGGTTTGTGTCGACAGATCAAAATGCGCTATACAGGTCTAATACAGTAAAAAGAAATGATAGTTCTGGTGGTAGTGCTAGTTCTATTTTGACTATCAATGCTGGTTATTTTACAGGCGAAAGATCGGATTGGGCCGTCGCAGAGGTTATAGTTTATGATCGTTTATTAAGTCCAAGCGAATATTTCGATATAGAAGAATATTTGTATGTAAAATATGGGTTTTTTGATGATTATAATGGGGATGTAGTTATTAAACCTTTACCCAGTGTGCCCACGATGCCGGCTTTACCGGGTGCAGGTTCTCCTATGTCAGCCAGTCAAATTCGAGACATGTTTCAGGATGGCGAAGGATCACTCAGTTTTTCAAATTGTTATGCAGATAAAGTAAAAAAATATTATGGATACTATCAAAACATTCCGCATTACATAGTTCCAAAATCGTCACATACACCAAATGTACCAGAATATAATGGTTTAAATCCAATACGTTTTAGCAATTTTAGAGACTCGAGAAAGGAATTTAGGATCCAAGTAGATAATTATGAGCACCAACTGGATGTATCGTCGAAAATGAATCTGTATTTTGCATTTAATACTACTAATTATACTTATGGCATACCAATTAGACATTCCGGTGTCCCGTTAAAAATTCTCATAAAACCCAATGCCAATGTATATAGTACTTCTATAGATACCCCTGCTCTTACCCTGAGTAATGATTTACCATCAAACGTTGCCACAGTAACCATTGAAAATTATGGTAAAATATACGGACAGGGTCTAAGTACAACAGAAGCTAGTAATGGTAAGAAAGCTGGTAAAGCGATGGTATTAGGATGGAAACGTCCCACCTATATCCTAAATTATGGTGAAATTAAAAGTGGGGGTGGTACAGGTGGTGCAGGTGGTGCAGGTGGTGCAGGTGGCGGCGGTTTAAGTGGTGAGAGAGGTGCAGGTGGTTTTAATGGGGTTAGTTCATATCTGGCTTATTATTATGTATATTATCCATACTTTCGGTACGTGTATTATGTACAATATTATACT
>Ga0213864_10000630_pt1 | contig 15853 bp, 17 predicted proteins | sample PICome_5_FD_160078 | JGI IMG/M metagenome (GOLD analysis project Ga0213864, IMG submission 160078) | Coastal seawater microbial communities near Pivers Island, North Carolina, United States - PICO247 | ecosystem: Environmental > Aquatic > Marine > Coastal | place: USA: North Carolina... | reverse complement strand
CGTCATACTGCCTGTACCGCTTTGACCTGTTGGCTCTGTTGATGCACCAGATGCACCAGAAGGCAGAGAATCAAGACCATAATCACCACCAGGCCTTCTTAAAGTGCCGTTTGAAGACCCTGAATTCCCACCTACACCTCCATTCGCGGCGCCAGTCGAGGTGTCTCTTGCTTCTCCGCCGCCACCGGCTCCCCCGGCTGGCAGTCGTGCTGACGTACCGGCCGCCTGGCCGGGCCCCTGGGCGGTGTTCTCTCGCGCGAAGTCGCCGGAACCTGAGGAAGAAATCGCTCCGTTGCCACTGTCTGAACCCGAATCAGCAACACCTATTTCCCCACTTGACCCATCATTTTTGTCATTTTGGCTGTCTTGACCCTGCGATCCTGCGCCGGGAAAGGATGCAGTAGGAAGGTTTCCCCCACTTTGGCTGTTGCTGGCAGAGGCTCCGCTGCTTTGACTGGACGCCGCCGGCGCACTGGACTGACTGCCACTGCGGCTTGACCGCTGGGATTGCTGTCCTGCGCTGGCGGGCGACGGTATTGAGGGCCGCGAGCCACTCTGGGCCGATGACGGACTGGACGGGGCAGGCATACTCGGGGCGCTGCTCGATGAAGAGCTCGACGAACTCGGCATCGGCATGCTGGCGCTGGATTGGCTACTCTGGCTCATGGAGCTCTGGCAGGCCATCAGCAACGTCCCCAGCAGGGCGAGAACAGCCAGTCTGAACAATTTCATAGGTCCCCTCATCGTGCGCTATCAAAACCTCTGATGCCACACCACCATTAATACCATTTTTTACGAATTAGAGCAGAAAAACCGTTTGCAGACACATTCGCCTGACTCAAGCCGGCCTCCGGCCGGAATGGCCCTGATCAGTCAGAGTGACTATTGGCGCCTGAATCCTCGCTTAACCACAGAGCGAAGCAGACTTAAGACTGACGCTTACGACCGAATATTAGTACCAATACCGGATTCTGAAGCGGTTATCCTCAGTGGTCACAGGCACACCTTCCTGCAGAACCGGCCGGAAAACAAAACTTCTGAGCGCTCGCCCGACGCTGCCGAACTGGATAATGTTTTGCGGATTCTCGTCAGACAACACGCTTACCCTCCTTACAGAGCCGTTACGCGTCACAGTGAACGAGAGATCAACGAAACCCTCTGTCAATGATTCGGGCCCCTTACCCAGTGCCCGTCGGTCCACCATACGCGGCTCGGTGATAATCAGCGGAAGCGCAACCACTGAGCCAAACAGGCTCTGCTGCAGGACCTCTGAGTTTTCCGCTTCTGCGAGCAACTGCCAGGCAGACAGGTAGAGTTCGTCAGCGGCTCTGCGCTGCTCATACAGCAGGTACCAGTCAGCGAGCTCCGCGATTGACTCCGCGAGCGCATAGACATCTCCCTGCTCCTGACGGAAGCTGATGATGGACCGCAGCGCTTGCTCACCGGCGATGAAACCGGCGGGCTGCGAGGGCAGGCGCTCATTAATCATGGCCGCCAGAACGGCCTGATCGCCACGAAATTCCGGGTTGCCGAGCTCACTGATCAGCTGCGGATTCCGCGCCACCTGATACGCTGAATGCACGACATTACGCAGATAGGGAATATACCTGGCATCACTGCGGCCATAGTGGAACTCAACCAGCCTGGCAGCCGCATTGAACAGCAGTTGTGCGGCGCTCAATCGCAATCCCAGCGTGTCGCCCAGACCGATTCCGAATGCCTGCATGTTCCACTCCCCGAGCTGCTGCAGCACGGGAATGATCCTCGGGTCATTGGGGCCATAGGTACGCTGTTGAATGTAGAACAGGTAATTCTGATACAGATCGACTTCCGCCCACTGCCCCAGCGCCGCATGACTATCAATCATATTCTGCACAATGGGAATCTGATCGACGGTATTCAGACCGGTATTCACCCGGCTCACGTGCATCGCCCGGTCGAAAGATCTCAGCGCAGCAAGATGGTCACCCTGACTCTGCTGCACGTTTCCGACCGCCGCCAGCTGTTCGACCAGATCAGGACTCCATGCGCCGCCGGCAGTCTCGCTCCGCTCAATCAGGTCACGATATTCCAGTAGCGTTTGTTCCTGCTGGTCTGTCAGGGGATTTGCGCTCGCGGCAGGAACCCGGTCAAACGCAGGAAAAACAGGATCTTGATCATCAATAATGGGCTGCGGCACATCGATGTAAACGGCCCGGGGCAAGGTGCGCCCGGAAACCGGCTCAGCCTGCTGGAGCACCTCATCAGCCTGATCAGTGACAGAGGTTTCCTGACCAACAGCTGCTTCAACCAGTGCGAGCCAGGCACCCAGGCCCCAGACAATCCATTTGGCTTTTTTTGAATCGAACATGCTCTGGGATATTCCGGCTAACTCAATAGGCTGCAGATCAATGCTTGTGGGTTCGGACGGGCGACCCGGACCGCAGGCCTGGCGAGACTGGCCCGTCGCTCTGTTTTTATAAAGCACCACATAAGCGCTGTAAACAATCCCGCTGCGATTCGCCCGAAACCGGCCGGTCCGCCGCTTATCCATAGCTCTGCTTACGCGACAGTCGCAGATTACCCAGAGCATCGATCTCGGCCAACCAGTGCTCGGCGACGTATACCGTCGCTGAGTATTCCGTGATCACGCAGGGGCCAGAGAGTTGCTGCCCGAAAGCCAGTGCCTCCCGGGGAAACGCAGGAATGTCATCCGCCTCAGAGGCCAGATCCTGCCCGGTCAGCCTGGCTGGCTGCACGTCCATTGGCGTTTCTGAAGGCAGTTGAATCGGCTCAGAGACTTCCCTGACATCAACGCAGATATTCACCAGCTCGACACCGCTGGTAAGCGAATAACCATAGCGGCGCTCATGAAGCGCCCTGAATGCTGCAAGCGACTCAGCAGGGCCCTGCCACGGGACATTGAGCGTGTAGGACTGACCTTTGTAGCAGAGATCAACGCTGCGCCTGCAGACCAATTCGCCCAGAGAGTCTCCTTCGACAGACAATTCCTCGGTCGACCGGCTCTCCAGGTCTGCCATTGCTGCCTCGAGCGCGCTGATTTCGATTCCGTCCATCGCAATGCCCAGCGTTCGGGTAAGCTGGCGGCCACGGGGCGCCATCAGCATGCCAAGGGCGGAGAGCACACCGCCCCGGGCGGGCACCAGAGCCTGATGCATGCGCATCGCCTCTGCCAGAGCACAGACGTGAAGCCCACCCGCACCACCAAAACTGGCCAGCACAAAATCCGCCGGATCATAACCCCGGTTAACCGAGATCTCCCTGATTGCTTTAGCCATGTGCTCATTGGCAATACTGATAATGCCGGCAGCCGTTTCTTCAACGGACAGCGCAATTTCCTGCGCCAGAGCCCCGACCGCATCTCTGGCCTGCGCCACGCTGAGCGCAAGACTTCCTGCGAGTCTTGCGCCGGGAACAAGCCTGCCCAACACCAGATTCGCGTCCGTGACAGTGGCGTGACGCCCGCCTAAACCATAACAGGCAGGGCCGGGGTCTGCGCCGGCCGACCGGGGACCCACCTGCAGCATGCCGCCCTGGTCGACGTAGGCAATCGAACCGCCACCGGCGCCGATTGTGTGCATATCAACCATGGGAACCGCCACGGGATAAGGCCCGATGTGACCTTCCGAGGTGGTTGCAATCTCACCATCGAGTAAGGCGACATCCGTTGACGTTCCCCCCATGTCGAAGCTGATAATCTTACTGACATCGGCTTGCTCGCCCAGTGTCTTCATTGCAATCAGCCCACCAGCCGGGCCGGAAAGCAATAATCTCACCGCTGACTCTGCCGCCTTTTCTGCATCAAGGGTTTCGCCATTGGACTGCATGATTCTCAGAGAACAACGATTCATCGACATCCTGAGCCGGGACAGATAACCGGAAACAACCGGCCCGAGCGAAGCGTTCAGCCAGGTCGCTATGCCCCGCTCATACTCCTTATACACTGGCAAAACGGCAGAGGATCGGCTGACAAAAACGGGAACCCCTGCGTCGGCGATGGCTTTTTCAATCGCCACTTCTGAAGAATCGTCCAGAAAAGAAAACAGCAGATTAATTGCCACAGCCTCAGGCGCGAGATCCCTGATCCTGGCCACCAGATCCTGAAGCTCGTCGGAAGTTAAAGTCTCGAGCACTTTACCCTCAGCCGACATCCGTCCTCCGGTCTCGAGGCAATAGGCGGAAGGCACTGGGATGCTCTGCGCGGGAAACTCCAGCGCATAAAGGGCTGGACGCGTTTGTCGGCCGAGCATCAGGGTATCGCCAAAACCATAGTTGGTGACATAGGCAGTCGGTGCATTCTTGCCTTCCAAAGCAGCATTAGTGGCAACTGTGCTGCCATGAATAATGTGCAACGTGCCCCTTTCTGCTTCTCCCGAAAGACCCAGAGCCTCAATGCCGGCCAAAATTGCCTGTTCAGGGCATCAGGGGTAGATAAGGTTTTATGGACCTCGACCTCTACCGCTTCGCCGACACGCAGAGCGACAAAGTCGGTAAAGGTCCCGCCGGCGTCAATACCGAGAAAAATCTTGTCAGTTAGCAATTGATTCTGAATTCCGCTACTTTCTTGGCCCGAGTATACCTGTTGTAATTCAGCCCAACTAATCAAAGCCAATTCGAGACCCAGTGTGCCAGAACTTCCCGAAGTCGAAACGACCCGACGCGGCATCATTGATCACATAAAAGACCGGAAGATCGAACAGGTGGTTGTCCGTCAAAGAGCGCTGCGCTGGCCTGTCCCGGAGGACCTGTCCGCCACACTCAGCGGTCAACCGGTCGTGGACGTCCAGCGACGCGCCAAGTATCTGTTATTGCGCACCCCTCCGGGGACCCTGCTTATTCATCTGGGCATGTCAGGGAGCCTGCGGATTCTTAATCGTGAAGTCCCGCCCGCCAAACATGACCATATTGATCTGGTTTTTACCGGAAACACCTGTTTGCGTTACACAGACCCAAGGCGCTTCGGCTCCTTTCTGTGGCAGGAGGGAGATCCAAACAGTCATCCGCTGCTGAGCAGCTTGGGTCCGGAACCGTTGACTGAATCATTTGATGGAGATCACCTGTTTCAGGCAAGCAGAAACCGTCATGCTCCGATCAAAAGTTTCATCATGGACAATCGCGTTGTCGTTGGCGTGGGCAACATTTACGCCAATGAGGCATTGTTTCTGAGCGGCATACACCCGAAGCGGGCAGCCGGCCGGATTGGTCGCAGCCGCTACGATCGTCTCGCCACTAACATTAAACACGTACTGAGCAGAGCCATAGAAGTTGGCGGGACTACCCTCAGAGACTTTACCAACAGCAGTGGAAACCCCGGGTATTTCAAACAGTCCCTGCAGGTGTATGGCCGCGGCAAGGAAACCTGTAAGACCTGTAGCGCGTCATTGAAAGAAATTCGTCTGGGCCAGCGCAGCACCGTGTATTGCCCGCGATGCCAAACCTAGCCGGCTGCAATTTCCCGGGCGACGGCAGGGTGAACAAATTTGGAGATATCTCCGCCATACGAGGCAATTTCTCTGACCAGTGTGGATGAGATATAAGACAGATGCTCGGCAGGGGCCAGAAACACCGTTTCGATTTCAGGCTCAAGGACTCTGTTCATGCCAACCAGCTGGAATTCGTACTCAAAGTCTGCAACCGTGCGCAGGCCCCGCAGGATAATGTTTGCGCCACAAGCTTTAACGAACTCCGTCAGCAAAGAGTCAAAAGCCTGTACACTCACATTGTCGAGATGACCGAGTACTTCCTGCGCCAGGGCCACCCGACGGTCCGTAGTCATCGTGTTATTTTTCTGGGCATTGGTCCCGACTGCAACGATGATCTGGTCGAATAACCTCGAGGCCCGCTCCACCAGATCAGTATGACCGTTGGTGATCGGGTTAAACGTGCCGGGGTATACAGCAATCTTCATCGGGCTGCCTCTGTTTGGGAAGCGCTAGTGTAGCGAAATGCGGTAGGGCGCTCAATCAGTCGCGCAGGAAGCGCAAGATCCGGCGCTCCAGCCAGTCAGAGTCTCTGCCGGATACAAATCCAACGTGCCCCCCTTTGGCGCTCAGTTCCAGGCGTGTCGAGGCAGAAAGCTGGCTTCGATCAGGCAGCGCCGCCGGCGGAATAAGCGGATCGTCGCTGGCCTGAATCAACAGGGTCGGAACAGAAATATCCGGTAAAAAATGGATGCTGCTGCAGCGTTCGTAGTAGTCACTGGCGTTGCGAAAGCCATGCAAAGGAGCCGTAATCGAATCGTCGAAGTCCAGAATGCTGCTGATATGAGAGACATCACCCAGTTCAGACAATTGATCGAAATCGGCAGCACCGGCCTGCTTGAACGCCTGACGCTTAGCGAGGAAATCACGCAGCAATCGCCTGGTAAAGTAACCGCCATACAGCCGGGATACGCCGGACAGCATGGCTTGAGAACAAAGGCCTAATGTGAAAGGCGTTGACACAGCCACTGCGCGATTGATCTTGGCGTAGTCACGCCCTTCTCCGAGCCACTTCAGCAGCACATTGGCGCCAAGTGAATAACCCACCAGTGAGACGGCATCCGGATTAAACGTCTCGATGACCGCACTTAACACTTCCTGTAGATCATCAGAAACGCCAGAGTGATAGGCTCTGCTCCGGCGATTCAGGTCTCCGCTACAGCCGCGAAAGTTCATCGCGACGCTGCTGTATCCTCCTGCGGACAAGTGTCGCTGCAGGGACAGTATGTAGGATGAAGAGGAACTTCCACACAGACCGTGCAGAAGGAATACCAGAGCGCGCTGACCTGCGGCATCTGCCCGAGAGGCCGACAGCCAGTCGACATCTATGAAATCCCCATCTTCAAGCTCGACCCTGTTACGGATATGCTCGACGGGCTCTGCGCCGGCAAACTTACGGAAGAGCGTCTGACTGTGGCCTTCCGGCAGCCACCATGCTGGCTTGAATGTCTTTTCTGTGGTGTCAGGTCGCATTTTACTGGTTCGAATCGGACATTACCGGCATTGATGGTACGGGCTAGAGTGTTCCGGAAACAAGATAGAGCCCGAAGCAAACCCTGCCCGCAGTTTTGGCTTTAAGCTGTGACCAGCCGGAGGGCAGTTTTGTGTTATCGATTGTCTGATGGTGTTCCAGATACACTTTTGCCTCTTCAGCCAGCAACCGGCTCTCTGACAGGCAGGCGCAGCAGTCATAAAGCAGGTGGTCGGCAAAAGGGGGATCAACAAAAACTACATCAAAAGGGTCGCTCGCTGCTTCACTGATCAACCACTGGCGCGCTTCTGCCTGAATGATCCGAACATTGGTGAAACCCAGCTTGGTTGTATTGTCCCTCAGATTCATGACAACGCTTCTGTTGGTCTCCAGCAGAGTGGCTGCCCGAGCGCCTCTCGACAGTGATTCAAAGCCAAGCGCACCACTGCCGGCGAATAAATCGAGGCAATTGGTGCCGGCGATTTCCGGCTCGAGCCAGTTGAATAAAGTCTCACGAATCCGGTCACCGGTAGGCCGTAGTCCGTCGCTGGTCGGAAAACTGATGTTCCGGCGCCGGTGGCTGCCCCCGATTATTCTTAACTGATTGTGACCAGACATAGCAGTAGCGAAACTGAGTTGCTGTGGATAATAAGCAAATCCCCGTTTGTCCGCACCCCCGAAGGCTGCGACAGTGCAAGATATCCAGTGGGGGTGATAGCATAGCGCGCTGTTATCGAATCCGCAGAAGCAACTGATATGTTCGGCAGAAGCAAGTCCACCCACTCGAAAGAACCGGCAAAGGCCGAGGAAGCTGCCAACCCTGCCGAGGGCGGTATCTTTGCCCGCCTGAAAAACGGGCTGTCCAAAACCCGCAGTCGCATCACTACCGGAGTGCAGACGCTCGTGCTGGGCGAGAAGGTCATCGATCAGGCCGTGCTGGATGACGTCGAAGGACAACTGCTTTCAGCCGACGTCGGTCTCGAGGCCACTGACCAGATCATCGGCAACCTCAGGGAAAAACTGGATCGTAAACAGCTGAGTGACGGCGAGGCGTTTATGGCGGGCCTCAAACAAGAGCTGCAGGCGATACTGAAACCCAGCAGTGAACCCCTGCAAATTCCGGAGTCCGAAATCCCTTTTGTGCTGTTGGTCGTTGGCGTGAACGGGGTAGGTAAAACTACCACGATCGGCAAGTTAGCGAAGAAATTTCAGGCCGAAGGCCGAAGCGTCATGCTCGCTGCAGGAGACACTTTCCGTGCGGCAGCGGTAGAACAGCTCCAGGTTTGGGGAGAGCGCAACAGCGTGCCGGTGGTAGCGCAGGCTACCGGGGCAGACAGTGCGTCCGTGATTTTCGATGCCGCACAGTCGGCGAAAGCCAGAAACATCGATGTTCTCATTGCTGACACTGCAGGGCGCCTGCATACCAAAGACAATCTGATGAACGAGCTGGAAAAAATCGTCCGGGTGCTGAAAAAGCAGGACGAACGCTTTCCTCAGGAGATAATGCTGGTGCTCGATGCAACAACAGGGCAAAACGCATTGAACCAGGCAGAAAGTTTCAATAAGGCGACCACCCTATCCGGCATCACCCTGACCAAACTGGACGGAACGGCCAAGGGGGGTGTCGTTTTTGCGCTGGCTAAGAGACTCGGCCTGCCAATCAGATTCATTGGAGTGGGCGAACAGGTCGATGACCTGCGGCCATTCGATGCAGAACAGTTTACCGACGCGCTGTTCTCCGATTAGAACGCATGATCAAGTTCGAAAACGTCAGCATGCGCTACGGCCCGGGGCTCGAGGCGCTCTCCAAGGTCAGTTTTGAAATTAACCGGGGCGAGCTGGTCTTTCTCACCGGGCATTCCGGAGCGGGTAAAAGCACAGTCTTGCGGCTGGTGTTGGCGCTGGAAACCTGCAGCGGCGGCAGTCTTATGGTGGCAGGCAAGCGCATTAAGGGGCTGTCAAAATCTGAACTGGCACTGCATCGCCGGCAAATTGGCGCCGTCTTTCAGGATCATCAGCTGCTTTTCGATCGGTCAGTCGGCGATAATGTGGCCTTGCCCCTGCAAATTGCTGAGTTTCCCCACAGAGAGATTAAACGCAGAGTGAGGGCTGCGCTGGATAAAGTCGGGCTTCTACATAAGGAAACCTATTCACCGGCGCACCTGTCGGGTGGAGAACAGCAGCGGGTGGGCATCGCCCGAGCAGTCGTCAACCGACCACGCATAATTCTCGCCGATGAACCCACCGGAAACCTTGACCCGGAACTCTCAGTAGACGTTCTGACTGTGTTCGAACAATTCAGTGCTGTTGGCGTCAGCATTCTGATTGCCAGTCATGACGGCGTTCTGCTGAGTCAGTTCGGACACCGAACCCTGACACTTGACCAGGGCAGACTGAGTTCACATGGTTAACGCAGGCCGGCCCCACGCCAAGCAGGGCAGTCGCCGGCTGGTAAGCCTGCTGGCCGAGCGGCACGGGCAAGCGATTCGTCAAACTGTCGTCCGGATCAGGAACGGACCATTAACGGCAGGCCTGATGAGTTTGGTCATCGGCGTTGCGATCACGCTGCCTGCCCTGCTGGTGCTGATCTCTGCAAATCTCCAGACACAGCTCGGAAAGGTCGAGGATATGGCTGAAATCACCGCCTATTTTTTCGCCAATGTACGGGATAACAGAGCCTTTGAGATTAGTGAACGCTTACAAACTCAAATTGCTCGTGCAGAAATCAATTATGTCTCTGCGGCTTCAGCGCTCGCTCAACTCAGTGAGGTGACCACTTTGCAGCCCGTTCTGGGTTCGCTGGAGTCCAATCCGCTGCCCGCCGCTGTGATTGTCCGGCCGGAAGAGCCGGGCGTCGCCACCGCGCGGGAAATCGAACAGACCCTGGTCAGCCTGCCGGAGGTGGAGCTGGTTCAGCTGGACTTCCTCTGGTTACAGCGACTTGAGGCGTGGCTCGACCTCCTGGACACCCTCTCATCTGCCCTGTCCCTGATCGTGGTCAGTGGTTTACTGTTGATTATCGGTAACACAGTAGGCAGTAGCGTGCAGAGCAGGCGCGAGGAAATCCGCATCATCAAGCAAATTGGGGGTACCGATGCTTATGTCCGCCGCCCGTTTGTCTATTTTGGCGGCTTTCTCGGGGCGGCCGGCGGTACTCTGGCCTGCCTTTTTACTGCGGCAATCGGACATCAACTGGCAACGGCGGTCAACGCGCTCGCCCTGCACTATCAGCCAGCCCAGCCAGTCCAAACTGTCTTTGCGGTAGCCGGTCTCAGCGTTGGCCAGAATCTCGCGATCATACTGCTCGGCGCCAGCATCGGAGGGCTCGCTGCTTTTTTCTCTGTTTCAAGAAAGATAGCCACATTTAATCCTTAATTCTTGAATATTAGGCGATTTAAGCGACAAATTCGATCATCCCGCTGAGCTTGGGCCTTCCCTCCCCCTTGAAAAGAGCGCTTTGCGCCCCATATCTAAGGGTGGCAAGCAATCCAGGCGTGCTGTACAGGCCGTATTTCAGTGAGCTCTGACCTACGCCCGGTACGCCCGTGCAGTCATGCGATATGGCATGACTATGCGAAAAATGCTATAGTTTCTGGTCTACTTGGGTAACAGCAGTTGAACGCACTTACTACCATGAGCACAGGTAAAAATTTACAAGTCATTGACCCGATTACGCCGGGCCGCGACCTGACCGCCTACATTGCATCGGTGAACAGCATTGCTGTGCTGACGCCAGAGCATGAGCTCGAGTTAGCCAAACAGTATTACTATGACGATGATGTGGATGCCGCACGGCAACTGGTCATGGCACACCTGCGTTTTGTGGTACACATGGCTAAGACCTACTCGGGATATGGCCTCTCGCAGGCCGATCTGATTCAGGAAGGTAACGTCGGTCTGATGAAGGCGGTGAAGCGTTTCAACCCGGAAGTGGGTGTTCGCCTTGTTTCGTTCGCTGTGCACTGGATCAAAGCCGAAATGCACGAGTACATCTTGCGCAACTGGCGTATTGTTAAGGTCGCCACGACCAAAGCCCAACGTAAACTTTTCTTTAACCTTCGCAGCTCCAAGAAAAAGCTTGGCTGGCTGAACAACGAAGAGACCCATGCGGTTGCACAGGACCTTGGCGTAGATCCCAAAGTTGTCAGACAGATGGAAGGTCGCATGAGTGCTTACGACACTTCTTTCGATGCCGAGCCTGACAGTGACGACGACACAGCCTATCGGGCGCCTGCCTTCTACCTTGAAGACCAGAGTTCAGATCTTGCTGAAAATCTGGAGGAAGCCGAGTGGGAGGAAGTGACCAACAACAGTTTGATGCTTGCACTGGATGGCCTGGACGATCGCAGCCAGGATATTCTGCGCAGCCGTTGGTTGAGTGATGAAAAGGCAACCCTGCATGACCTGGCCGGCAAGTATGGCGTGTCTGCAGAGCGTATTCGTCAACTGGAAAAAAATGCGATGAATAAGATCAGGGCTTGCATGGAAGCCTGATCACTCTGACAGGCTCTGACCAATTGCCCGGGCAGCCATCCTGTTTTCATTAAAAGCCGCAATCCACGCGGCTTTTTTTGTGTCTGCCAAAAAACGCAGACCAAGCGCATCGCCCAACAGGGTATAATGACGACACGTTCACCGTGACCCTCGAAAAATGGCCAGATACATTCTTAGCTTCGCCTGTTTCAATGGCTTTCTTGTCGTTGCCCTGGGTGCTTTTGGCGCTCATGCTCTCGAAGCGATCGTAGATGACAAGGCTATGGGGGTTTATGAGACGGGCGTGCAATACCACCTGTTCCATACGCTGGCGCTGCTTGGCAACGGCCTGCTTGCGGACCAATATTCCGCGCAGAAGCTTTTCTGGATTCCGGCGAGCCTGTTTGCAGCGGGTATTGTGTTGTTCGCCGGCAGCCTCTACCTGCTCAGCGTCACGGGCCTGAGTTGGCTGGGGGCCATCACGCCGATTGGAGGTCTGGGTTTTCTCGGCGGTTGGGCAAGCCTTGCCTGGCTTTGTTTGTCGTCAGACATGCGGCAGGGAGAGTCACCACAATGACGATAGAGATAACCGTAAACGGCAAAACTAAGACGCTGGTAGCAGAGTTGTCTCTTGCGGACCTGCTTCAGGATCTTGGGATGACCAAAGGGCGGATAGCCGTGGAGCTAAACGGTCATATCGTCCCGCGCAGTCAGTTCAGCTCCAAGACAATCAACAATCTGGACAGTATTGAAATCGTGCAGGCGATAGGCGGAGGATAAGGAACTCACCATGAGCACAACGCAAGACAGGCCATTACTTATTGCTGGAGTGGAGTATCGCTCTCGCCTGATCATCGGCAGTGGCAAGTACAAAGACTTCGAAGAGAATCTCGCTGCACTTGAAGCCAGTGCCGCTGAGATGATTACCGTCGCCATCCGACGGGTGAATCTGGGCCAAGACAAAGATGAACCCAGCCTGCTGGACATCATCTCCCCTGAGAAGTACACCATCCTGCCCAACACCGCCGGCTGTTATACCGCCGAGGATGCTGTGCGGACCTGCCGGATGGCACGAGAACTCCTCGACGGCCATAAGCTGGTGAAACTGGAAGTTCTTGGAGATCAGAAAACGCTTTACCCGAATGTTACGGAAACGCTGGCTGCTGCAGAAACCCTTGTCGCGGAAGGCTTTGATGTGATGGTCTACACCAGCGATGACCCTCTGGTTGCCCGACGACTGGAAGAGATCGGCTGCGTCGCGGTGATGCCGCTGGGCGCACCCATCGGCTCTGGACTGGGAATCCGCAATCCCTACAATATTCGAATGATTCTGGAGAATGCTCAGGTCCCCATCATTGTCGATGCCGGAGTGGGCACTGCATCCGATGCAAGCATTGCAATGGAATTGGGCTGTCACGGGGTTCTGATGAACACTGCGATAGCCGAAGCCCGGAATCCGGTCCTGATGGCCTCGGCGATGCGCAAAGCCGTCGAGGCGGGTCGTGAGGCGTATCTCGCCGGGCGGATGCCGAGAAGACTGTACGCCAGCGCATCTTCGCCGGTCGACGGAACTTTTTTTTGACACCTCAGACACGTGTTCGATTGTCAGCGTCGCGTGACGGCACGACGCAGCGAGCGAATGCGGTTTTTATGAGCCCACGCAGACATGAGCCTTAAACCAACTGATCGCCCGATACGCAGCTTCGTGATTAGAGCAAGCCGGGCCACTGGTTCTCAGCGCAAGGCACTGGAACAACATTGGGATACCCACGTGATTCCCTATGAAGCGGGCCTACTGGACATCAAGAAGCACTTTACCGATACCCGACCGCTTACCGTAGAGATTGGATTTGGCATGGGAGACTCCCTGCTGAAAATGGCACAGGCAGATCCCCAGTCAAACTTCCTGGGAATCGAGGTGCATCGGCCGGGTGTCGGCAAACTGCTCCACGGTATTGCACAGCACAATTTACATAACCTGAAAATCATGTGCCATGACGCCACCGAAGTCATTGCCAACTGTTTCGACCCGCAGAGTGTGAACCGGTTGCTGATATTTTTCCCGGACCCGTGGCCCAAAAAACGCCATCACAAGAGGCGCATCATCCAAGCGGGATTTGTTGAGTTGCTGGCGAGCCGGCTCGCTGAAGGCGGCTTATTACACCTCGCGACCGACTGGGAAGCCTACGCACTGCACATGATGGAAGTGGTGGAAAACGAGCCAACGCTGATCAATTGCTCAGGAGCAGGAAAGTACTGCGACCTGCCTGCCAGGCCGGAAACAAAATTTGAACAACGGGGCCGCCGCCTGGGCCATGGGGTGTGGGATCTGGTGTTTGAAAAGGCAGGCTCTTGACCTAGAACCAGAAGCGATGCTCATGCTCCTTGAGCCAGCGGATGTACTGTTCATGCTCCGGGCAAACTGAGTTGACCAGCAGCCAGAAGCGTTTCGAATGATCCATATGGATCAGGTGACAGACCTCGTGTGCGATCATGTAGTCGATGATGCTGTAAGGCGCCAGCATGATGAGCCAGTTGTACTGCAGCACCCCCTGAGACGTGCAGTGCCCCCACTTTGACTTGGTTTTGCGTAGCTTGATTTCCGAAATTTTATGTTCGACGCCCAGGTAACGGGCAAGCCCTCTCGCTCTGGGTAGTATGTAATGGCTGGCTTTATCAATAAGAAAGTCTTCCAGTTGCTCACGCGCCTTGGCTGGCGTGAGACGATGCCCCTGAATGATGAACTGACCTCCGTTTGTCATAATCCGCGGTTTCTCCCCTTGCCGGAAAACGATCTCCAGTTCTCTGGCTCGATAGAAAATCTGACGGCCATGTTCAACCACCAGTCTTTCCTGCTGGCGGGCAGACTCCTCCGACAGTCGCTTCTCAATCCAGGCTCTGTTGCTGTGAACAAAGTTTTCTACTTCGGACTTCGACGCATCCAGAGGAACCCTGACGACAAGCTTGCCGGGCTTAACATAGAGTGCCAGAGTCTTTCGCTTGCTGCGCTGAACTTCACAGCTGAAAGGCTCTGACATCGCGCGACCCAATGCGGGAGCAAACTGACGGCTCGTCGATGCGTTGCAGAATGACATGATTTCAGAAGATTGCGGGGCTAGGGTTTTCGGGCAACCAGACTCGCAACATGGCTTGGGGGATTAGCTCGCTCCCGTTCTTCATAATGAATAATCTGCCACGTCTCGAACCAGGCTTTAAGTTCATCGGGTTTGAGCAGGAAGTCCGGATTGCGGGGGCGCCCGAATCGGCGCTGCTGCTCGGTAAATGTCTCATAAAACACAAGACCTCCCGGTCTTACTGCCTGCTTGATCCTGTCTATCAGCGCGCGATGCAGGTAATTGAACACCATGATTGCATCAAACGTTTTGCCAGCCAGCGGATCATCTGCCTTCGATTCAAAATCCACTTCCCACAGCGTCACCATGGCGGGATCAGAAACTTCCACAGCGCTGAGACTGGCCAGCTTCTCACCATCAATGTCGGCGAATACTACTGGCAGGCCACAACTGAGGAGATATCGGCCGTTTCGACCAGAGCCGCAGGCAAGATCGAGAACGCCGTGGGAAATCTCAAGCGCTTTAAGCAGTGTAATATGCCTGACGAGTAGTGCCGACGCTTCCAAGTTTAAATGGGTCACAGATAAGCGGATAATGGGGTGTCAGGGCCGTAGCACCGATGGTGCTAACATAAGTGAATCGCCGGCTGCGTACAACAGGCATGCTGCTCGAGCACAGACAAAACTCGACATGGCGCAGACAGCCACGTTCATAAATCAACCGGGAAGCGACGAAGATCGTGTCAGAATTCGACCAGTCAAGAGATCAGTTATTCACCGCGCAACGAAGCGCTGGCGATTTCGTTTTCGATGACAGCGTCGCCAGTGTTTTTGATGACATGATAAGCCGTTCGATACCCGGTTATCGCACGATTATTTCGATGATCGGCGTCATGGCCAACAGGCACTGTCAGGAAAGGTCAGCAATCTATGATCTTGGCTGCAGTCTGGGTGCTGCCAGCTTCGCCATGGCAGAGCAGGTTAGCTGCAAAGACTACCGGATTCATGCCATTGATAACTCGCCTGCCATGATCAGCAGGCTTCAGGACAGACTTCGGAGCAGCGGAACGCCACAGATTGTGGCTCAGTGCGCAGACATAGCTGAAGTTGAAATAATCAACGCCTCGGTGGTGGTGTTGAATTTTACGCTGCAGTTCGTGGCCAAAGCATCAAGGGATGCGCTCATCAAACAGGTTTACGAGGGTCTCCGCCCCGGTGGCGTTCTCATCATTTCCGAGAAAATCGAGTTTCCGGACCCTAACCTGAATGACCTCTTCACGGAGCTTTATTACAACTTCAAGGAGCAGATGGGCTACAGCAAGATGGAAATCGCGCAAAAGCGCACGGCTCTGGAAA
>Ga0213864_10000629_pt1 | contig 15867 bp, 26 predicted proteins | sample PICome_5_FD_160078 | JGI IMG/M metagenome (GOLD analysis project Ga0213864, IMG submission 160078) | Coastal seawater microbial communities near Pivers Island, North Carolina, United States - PICO247 | ecosystem: Environmental > Aquatic > Marine > Coastal | place: USA: North Carolina... | reverse complement strand
ATTCCAACTAAATAATCCATTTCATAAATTAATTTTTACTCACAAACATTCTGTTTATTAATAGTAAATAAACACAATGTTTTGGAACAACGTTTTCCTTTTGGCGGTCGTATTCGTGCTTACGTACGATCCCAAGTCCAGGGTAATAGAAAAATTCATCGGTCAGCCCACGAAGGTCGGTCAAAAGCCTAAAACGGCGACACCCCCAACAAATCGAAATTGTGAAAACACACACTATAACTCCATTCAATTTGGACAAGAACCGTACGAATGTCCTGTAAGTAACAGAGTTCAGATGGGTGCTATCTATTCAACTGCTTAAAAAGATGATTCGAAATATAAATAATAATTATGATTCCAATTGATCGTGAAACTATGCTCATTGTCGCTATTGTTGCTTGTGTCGCCGCTACTGCATTTCTTTTTAGAGAATTGAGTAAGACCAAGGAAGAACTTAATGGCGTCAAGGGTTTCTCTTCTAAGATGATGAATCATCTCGTCGTTCAGGAGAGTATGATACGAAAACAAAATTCTAACGCTATCAAAGAGGTAGAAGAGGAAGTCAATGAACTAGAGGCTTCCGGGGAAAAATCCGAAGAATAATGATATCCAGCTATTATAACTTGCCAATGAGCAATGAAGAAACACAAGGCAATAGCGATACCAGTCAGCTTCGCTGACGAAAAACCAAAATTTCTCACGGTAAGGGATAAAAGATTTAAAGACTGGATATTTGTGACCGGGGGGTGTAGAAGAAGGGAAATTAACAATCCTTTGAAGTGTGCTTTGAGGGAACTTGAAGAAGAAACAAGAGGAATTGTTAATTTGAAAAGTGGTGAATATACGCATTATGTATTTACCGTCAAAGAAAGTCCAACTGTTGATTTAGTTTATAATGTTTTTGTATTCTTTGTTGATTATAAAAGGAATGAACAAAGTGCAATAATTAAGAGATTTTACGAAGAAAAGCACAGAACAATTATAAAAAAATTAAATAAACAACCGATTAAAAAAACACACGATGAAAATGATTACATCAGTTTTGATACACTCGAAGAATTTGCAACGAGAAAGAGATGGGATTTGATTGTGAACAATGTAATCAAAAACCCAGAATTCTACTCGTGCATAACTTCTCTCAATAGAAAAAAATTTTGTATTAAATAATGAAGTCTAAGAGCTACATTTTATCGCAGGTTAGAAAATTGCTGTTGGATAACAGGGGATATTACGAAGATGAAGCAGATAGGTATATAGAAGATATAAAAAATAAAACTGTTTATGAATTATTGGTTATTAAAAAAGATCTTTCAGAAAATAAGGAATATCCAGATGTTTCTTGTATGCGATGGTATAGAGAAGAAGATCGTTAATAAGGTAAGTATGTTTAAAAACTGGTGTCGAAAAAACAATGTATGCAATCGTCGCAATTTATCACATGTACTCATGGATGGCGGGGTCCTTTCAGTCCCATTTGATAAATTGAATGAATTTTATGAAGTATACGTTTCAGCGGTAAAAAATGGTGAAAAGTTATTCGTTGTGGAGCAAAAAACAGATTTATATAACTTTTTTGTAGATATAGATTTCAAAGGTGAAGATGCCCTTTCCCTCGATGAAATAAAAGACATATGCAAAGTCATATGCACAAAAGTCAAAAGATATGGTGGAAAGGAGTGTCTTATTTGTGTGGCACCACCCAAAAAAATTGAAAACAAAGTGAAAACGGGAATTCACTTAAATTGGCCGGGGTTCGTTGTAAATCAAAAATCTGCTATAGCTCTTCGTGAACATATATTAGTTGCACTTTACACAGCAAAGGGATCTATCGACTGGAATGAGATCATCGATTCGGCAGTCTATGGTGACATTACACGTGGATCTAAAGGGAGTGGGTTTAGAATGCCATTTTCGCATAAAAAAGGGAAACACGACGCGTGTGGTGGTCAGGGGTGTGCAGAGTGTAAACAGACGGGTAAGGCTATACAGGTCGCTTACCTACCCGTATTTATGTATGGCGGGTTTACGGGTCTTATGAGTATAGATCAGACACCTACGGTAGATATAATGAAAATGGCAACAGTTCGAACCGATTCAACGGAACATATTGATGTAGAGCCACCTTCAAAAGCCATAAAAGAAGGTAATTTTTCAAAAACTGAAATGAAGGATGAAGTGTATGATGAATTTTTGATGGGTGAAATTGAAGAGTTTGTACAAAATAATCTAGAAGGACAGGGTGACGCAAAGATTACTAAAATTTTTAAACATAATAATCAATTTCTTGTTTCAACAACATCACACTATTGTGAGAATCTTGGAAGACGGCATGGTTCTAATCATATATGGTTTTACATATCTGGTGATATGATTGCACAAAAATGTTTTTGTAGATGTGAAACTATTCGAGAGAGAAAGTATGGATTTTGTAAAGATTTCATAGGTAAAAGGTATTTATTAACTGCAAAATTAAAGGACATGCTATATCCGGAAAAGGTCAAATGTCCGGAGATAAAACCGCCACCAAAAGTTGAACCCATGAACCCGGAAATAAAACCAGAGTTGGAGTTATTTATAAGAAAGTATTACCCGGGTAATAACTGTACCAAGCTCATAAAGGTTGTTCGTAACAAGGCAAGTTACACAGTGTTTACAAATGCAACATATTGTCATAATATTAAATCAAACCATGAAAAATGTATAACTTTTAAAATTGTTCAAAATTTTATTACACAGGAATGTTCTTGCAAAAATAACATAAAAATTAAATTGACACCAAAAATATTTAATTTATTGAAAAAAAAATAATTTACATAATTAAGATGTCTTTGATATTTTTAGGAACTGTTGGATATATCATGGCTAAATTGTATGACAATAAACATGATACACCCTTTATAGACAAACTTGTGAAAAAGTCATACAAGTACTCGGGTATAGATAAAGAATCTTTTAGTTTTTTCTTGGAAAATTTAAATTTATCTAAAGAAAATTTGGAAGATCCGTATATATCTTCAAAATATTTGTATAAATCTCTAGATCATTTAGAAGACATAGGTCTTTACAACGAATATGACGTATTTGAAGAAATACAAGAATTGGCCATGGAAATAGCTTACGAAATGGAAGAGCAGATATTAGAAAGTGCGATAGCCAATAAGAAACCTTTTAATCCAAGATACTTAAACAATAGAATTTATTAATTATATATGATTTATAAGACTAGATCTGGAAGAAACATCAAAAAGCCTGAATTGTTTAAAGCCACCGAAGACTCTTTTATTGACGATTACAAGGAAGATGAATATGACACTGATATGGGATCTGATATAGACACTGAAGATGAGTTGTATTCCGACGAAGAAAGTGAATATAGCGACGACGAAGAAGATGAAAATGGTAACTTGAAAGACTTCATCGTTGATGATGATGATGACGACGACGAAGATGCTTAAAAGAATAAAATTAATTATATTTAAATATGGAAACCGATATAGGAAATCCAATTGAATATAAACCGGACATCGATCTAATGCCTACGGACAAAGATAACGGTAATGAAGGTGATAACTTCTACTACGATGAACCCGAACCTCAACATCAACCACAAATGATGTATATGCAACCACCCCCGCCACCTCCTCCACCACCCCCTATTATGCCTAAATCCGATTTATTTTCAAACATGGATAAAAATATGATTGTTATAGCTTTTGCTGTATTTTTATTGGGTTTTTTCATGGGGAAAACCATGCAGCCAGTGATCCTCAGATACACTTGAGTAACCAGTAAAATTACCTAGATCACCAAGCTTATCTTCTGTGAAATACGCACGACTCACTATAACAGGATCCTTTAAGTTTTCCTCCATAACCTCTGTTGCTGAAATATATTCTACTTCTACGCTATTATCATCCATTTTCTTTTTTTGGGAACTTGAATTTTTCATAAAAAAGAAAATAGTCACACTGATTGCGACAACGAAAATTGTAATGAATGCAATTAACATTTAAATTATATTTAGATTAAAAATTTAGGCTGAAGAAACTTCTTCCTCGCCATCTTCCTTCGTTTCTTCGATCTTGGCTTCGGTAGACGATTCTTGGGATTCTACGATTTCCCCTTCTTCAGCTTCGGCTTCGGCTTCGGCTTCGGCTTCGGCTTCTCGTTGAAGGCGTCGTTCTTCGATTTCCTTCTTAACAATTTCATCGGCACGCTTGACGAGTTCTTCCATGGGCGTATCTGGTTCTTCTTTTTGGAGACGTTCCAAGACTTCGGCCGGGTGGCTAATCGGTGCTTCATCCGGCTTCGTATAATACTTGGAGTTTTCGTCACCCGGTCGCAAATACGACTTGGCTTCCATCATTTCCTTCTTGCGATCTTCAAACATACGTGCAGCCATTTGTTGAGATTCTCTATAACCAGTCATAATCTCTTCGAGCTTTTCATTTTGATAATGCACGTCTTCAATAACAGTCGGATCCGGCGGAATAAGTAACCACTTATACATGTCGACTACATAGATATCAAAAGTAGAGTCTTCGCGTTGAAGCCGCTTAGCGTGATTAGCCGCCTCGTCACGGGTAGCAAAAGCTCCACGAATCTTAATTCCAAACTTGTCATTCTTTTGTGGGCATTCCGGTCCAACAACAGACAAACAAGCGAAGAGTTGACCAGGAACAGTAGTGTAATCTTGTTCAAGGGAAGCCATTATTTATACAGATATATATCTCCAAAACTTTAAGCTATTACAACTTAGGTTTATATTTCAAGTAAGTCAACTGTGTAAAGCTAAAAAACGTATAAAAAACATGGAAGAGATTCGTCGAAATCATAATGATGCCAAAAGACAACTCATACAGAGTGTCACAAAAGAAGGGTATCAAATTTTAGATGTTGGGTGTGGTTTCGGCGGAGATCTTCAAAAATGGAGATCGTGTGGATGCAGGATAAACATGTGTGACCCGAATTCAGAATCTCTTAAAGAAGCAAAGAGACGTGCGGAAAATATGCATATGAGCGTAAATTTTTACGAGGGTGATATACACAACTGCCCAAAAAGAAAATTTGATATTATATGTTATAATTTTTCACTTCATTATATATTTCAAACTCGTGATTTATTTTTTAATTCGTTAGCTGCTATAAAAGCTAGAATGAAACCTGGTGGTAAACTTATCGGTATTATTCCGGATTCCGAGCAAATTATGTTCAAGACTCCGATGGAAGATGAAATGGGTAATTTCTTTGTTACCAAGCAAAAGGCAAATGGCGGCTTTGGTGAAAAGTTGTTTGTCTATCTAACAGATACGCCATATTATGCAGATGGTGCAAAGTCTGAACCAATTGCTTTCAAAGATTTACTCATAACATATCTCGAAGATATGGGTTTTGGTTTGGAACTCTGGCAAGGTCTTACTGGAAACAAAATTTCTGAGATGTATAGTAAATTTATCTTTGTATATAAGAGATGATATTAGCAGTCTTATTGGTTGTCATAAATATAGTCATATTATCTTACACTCGTGAACCAGAAGAGTTATTAGTCGTCAAGGAGAAGTATAAGATTCTCAGGGAACATCTGTCCACGCTTGATGCCCCAGAGTTTGATTCTATTAAAAGACGTATATTATTGAGTGGTTATTACAGACCCGTGGATGGTACAGTTGGGTATAACACAAATAAAGGCGCCGAAATAGGAATATGTTTATCTGGTACACCAAATGAAATATTTCACGTTCTTTTACACGAACTCGCACACTGCACAGTTTCTGAATACGACCACTCGGAAAAATTTTGGAAAAACTACGAAAAACTGAGAAACATAGCTGTACAAATTGGTGTCTATGAACAAATTAGTACAAAGACCGGTTTCTGTGGCAAACACATCCAGGATAAATAATATTTACATACTCTAAATGAAAACACCAGTCAGTGCTGTTATTATGGTCATCTTTTACTGGCTAGTAATATACGGGCTTACTATAGTTCCGCATGTGTCTAAGAACTATAACCTCAATCTTCTTTGGTTGACTGTTGTCGTCCCGAACGTTATGCGTTTGATTGTGGGTAATATCCCCCGTTTAGCTGTCGATCGTATATTCTTTTTCTCGGCGAGTCTCATCGCTTTGATAGTTACATTCACGGTAAACAGTGTTTGGGGTGAGAGTAAAAAGGCGGTCGAGGAATATGGAAGTGACAGAAGAAAGACACTTAAGTTGAGTATCTTGCTCATGTCGGCTTTTGCCATAGGAGCTCTTTTAACATATTTTTCTGGAATTGATAATTCGATTTACAGTAATATGGGTTGGGAAAGTGATCAATCCTTGACGATGTAATTCTTTGTAAAATAGAACACAGCCGCGGCAACCAAACCCGTGGAAGCCAAGCCAACCATGCTTCTGCTCCCTTGTTCGTTAAGGAACTTAGGAACAGAGGTCACAAGTTTATCTTGGACAGGTTTACTGACAGCGACAGCTGCACAAGCGGCGACAAGCAAAGCAGTCATTTGATCGTCTGTCAAGTTGAACGGATTCTTATTTTCGGTACTGTTGTTAGTCGGTTGTTGGTAAGCACCCTGGGGCTGCGCCGCAACCATTTGCGGCATGACTCCTTGCGTTCTGGGCTGTGCAGACATCATGGGTGGTTCCATCATACCCATTTCGCCAGCACCATTGTCAATCATAATGTCCGATATCGGCGTAGAGTCCATCGTTTCTTTATGTTGACTTATATTTTTTTCATCTCGAATTAACTGCGTCGGTGGTGGGGGGTGGGGATTAGTGTTTTCTTGCACAAAACTCGTGGACGGGTTAACCGGGACCATACCATCGTTGTTTTCTGATAAATTCATAGTGACGACAGGGTTCGACATTTAATATACAACGAGTTTTTTGAAAGTTGTGTGAAACGCAAATGATTTGTCCTGAATTACTTCTTTTTTATGACATTAATAGATGTTTTCCTATTAGCTTTCTTAGCGTCGTCTTCCTTTTGTGATATATATTTAGGGTTATACATCTTCTTATGAAGATTCCAAAGCTCTGGGCTACCAACCTTAAAATTCTTGCGAATGGTTGCTTTGTACCAAAATACACAATCCTGTATTTTATTAGATTTAACAGTATTATCTAAAACTAAACATTCGTAGTTTTCTGTACACGCATCCATTACCTTACAAAACATATCAAATGTTGGAAAGATACCAAAAAATGACTTATACAGTTTTTCTCTGTTTTGTATGATATTCTCCCTGAGTATAAACACATAATCCACGTTGGCACGCAAAGCTGGTGGAAGATCCATGACATACTGCATCGTCAACATGAAAAAGATCTTCCAGTGACGCCCGTTCATAAAGCATTGCCGAATACATGTATCCTTTAAGAATTTAGAATCATACATGCAGTCATCTAAAAGCATAAAAGCTCCACAGTTTGTCTTTCCAGCTCCCACCAATTTACGCTGCCTGGACATTACACGTTCTATGGCTTCCCTGTCGTAATCACCATACACGAACAAGTCGGGTATGAATTCTGAATAAAAATGATTCCCTTCCTCTGTACCGGACAAAACAATACCAGCCGGTAAATGTTTTTTGTGATACATGATGTCTTTCACTAAAGTAGATTTACCGGTGTTACGTTTCCCTATAAAAACACACACACGATCATCAGACATCGTTTCTGGTTTGAATTTTCTTAGTTGAAGATTCATCCTTCTAATGTATGTGCCCTGTTTTATTTCGTAAAATTTTACTCATATACATTAGAGATGTCAGGTCGTTTGAACTTGGCTGTCAGAGGAATCCAGGACCAATGGCTCACTGGTGAACCACAGTTTTCGTACTTCCTGATGAATTTTAAAAGACACACAAAGTTTTCTGTAGAACAAATCGAAACGCCATTTGACGGGAAACTTAGTTTTGGACGTGAACTTGATTGTAGAATACCTCACAACAAAGGTGATTTGGTTAAGAACATGACTCTTAAGATTACCCTGACAGATCCTGGGCCGGAAAGCGTTGGTGTAAATCAACTGGCATACGTACCATCAATCTGTACAGAGTTAATCGAGTATGTAGACCTTTTAATAGGTGGTCAAACAGTAGAAAGACTCACAGGAGAGTATATTTACATGCATCAACAATTGCATAACTCTGATGACGATGTGTACCAGTCTCTTTACTTTTTGAATGGTCATGGTGGTTTTCTTTCATATGAAGGAAGTTATACTTATTTTATAGATCTTCCGTTCTATTTTTATCGCCACCCAAGCTTAGCTATTCCTATGTGTGCTCTTACTAAACAGTTGGTAGAAGTGAGACTTAAACTTAGAAATGAAAATGAAGTTGTATGGTCTTACCCATACGAAACACCGGGTTCTATAGTTAAAAATTTATCACTCGATACAGAATTTGTTTTTCTTACATCCGATGAAAAGAACTATCTGCTATCAAACCCAATAGAGCACGTCATCACACAAGTTCAGATGTCACAGGTGAATATGAAAGACGGAGAAACCAAAAAATCTGTGATGCTTAACTTTAGACACCCCGTCCGTGAACTGTTTTTTGTCACACAAGCGGATGCATTCAAAAATTTAAACAACTCTCTTATATTTGAAGATATAACAAGACTAGAACTTAAACTAAATAATCAAACCGTGTTTGATATAGATGATTTATTTATGAACTTTGTTCAAACATATAAAAACTATGTAAATGTTCCGTACATTACAGCGGCAACTAACTATCTGGGTAGTACTACAACTCTGTGGTCCAAATTTGGGGCTTATTCCTTTTCAGAAAAACCACATGTTTATTATCCAACTGGTCAAATAAATATGAGTAGAATAAGTCATAAACTTCTAAATATAGAAATAAGTCCTTATTATTCAGGTGATAATAAATTCAGGATTTATGCAGTAAATTACAATGTTCTTCGTTTTGAAAGCGGATTGGCTGGTTTAAAATTTTAGATCTATATATTAGTAATGGCTGGTTTGGTGCAATTAGAGGCGACTGGTCTTCAAGATAAGTATTTCACGGATGATCCAGAGTATACTTATTTTATAAAAAATTTCAAGAGACATACAAATTATTCTAAAAGTTTTATCGATATAGATCCATCAGGTGAAGTTGATTTTGGACAGATTGCACGCTTTACTATACCACCAAACATAGGTGACCTTATAAAGACTATATCTGTGAAAATGACACTACCTACTATATCATCCGGAATATGCTACGTCGAATCAATTGGTCATGCATTGATAGAAAGAGTTGATCTTTTGATAGGCGGAGAAGTCATACAATCTATACCGAGCGACTATTTACAGATATACTCCGAACAAAACGTCACACAAACAAAACAATGGGCACTTAACAACATGATTGGCAAATATCCTAATAAGCGGGCGGCGGGTGTAAGAAATTCTAATTATAGTATCATCTCTTCTCTCGGTTCGGCTACAAGTGATAGAAAGTGTTTTGTAGATATTCCATTCTACTTTTTTAACAATCCAGAATTATCTTTACCCTTATGTGCCATAACCAAACAAGAAGTTGAAGTTGAAATAAAGTTGAGAGATCTCAGTGATTTGTTAGTCGATACAAGTGGTTTTCTTGTTACAACTCCGATCAATAAATCGATAAAAGATTTCAAGTTGAATTGTGAGATTGTCTTTTTAGACAATGAAGAGAGAAATATGATTAGAAATAGAAAAATAGACTACACAATAACACAGATTCAACAAAATATATTTTCAATACCACTTGGCACGAATGAATTTAAATGCAAAACATCGTTTATAAATCCTGTAAAGGAAATGTATTTCGTAATTCAAAGAGAAAACAAGAAAACAGCAACTGATTTTGTTTATCCATTTGATTATGACAATCTTAGTTTTTCGCAAAACAATAAAATGATTTTATATGAACAATTAAAACATTTAACTTTACATCTTAATACAGAAGAAGTTATAAATGAAACTACTGGTAGTTATATATTTTTAAAAGCTGTACAATCTGCCATTCATCATTCAAGATGTCAACTCATGAGACGGTTTTACTCATACAGCTTTGCTCTTGAACCCGAAAAACATTACCCAACTGGTCAGGTAAACTTTAGCCTTATAAAAGATCAAATTATAAACCTAAGTCTGAATGAATCGGCAATACATTCAAGAGAATTCAGAGTTTACGCTCTAAGTTACAATATTTTACGTGTAAGCGAGGGATTTGCTAAAACTATTTTTAACAGTTGAATATAAGATGATGAAAACAGGTTTTGGTGAAAGTACAGGGGAGTTCGAGAATCAAATGATGCAGAGTGCCATTGGTATAATTCAACCCGTTCTTGAAATGGGCATGGTACTCGCAGGAAAGTATGCACACGCATGTGGTCGAGACACGATTTTATCAAAAGATGTGGAATATGCAATGAAGTACTGTGTCATGTACACAGTCGGTCAGAAAATTGGGACACATTTTCCAGATTTATATGACGAAGAAGATACAGATTCAGACGAAGACGATATAGAAGTCGTCGAAGAATCTGATGAAATGTTCGAAAGATATTCGGGCGAAGATGAAACGTTTCTTAAGATAAACGAAGCCTATGATACCTGGGATCAGTGGACTCCAACCAATCCGACAGAAGAGATGTTAAAAAATGCTATTAATAGTAATGGACTCATCTGATCCGCAAGGATGGTCGACCACCGAATATAAGTTTATTATACAGGATGGTGATGATGACGACAGTAGTAGTTCTAGTGATGGTTATTCATCAGATGAACAAATAATAAATTTTGATAAATCATCTAAAAATAAAACAAAATATAAAAAGATTTTAACAGAAGAAGAATTGTTACCCGAATAATTTTCTACTTATATTATATAAAAATGCCCGAAATTCTTTCTGACCCGTCTAAGACTATCACCCTCGTGACCCAGGAACTCGAAACCCAATCCCTCAATGCGATTGTTGCCGGTTTCAGCTTCGCTGCGGCCCTCAGCTGGAATGACCTTGCTCGTTGGATCATTCAACAATTCGTGAAGACGTCCAAGAACGGTGGTATGCAATACCTCCTCACGGCGGTCTTGACCACACTCCTTTCGATTGTGTTCTTCCTCGTGATTTCTCGCATGTCCAAGCGTGTTTCCAAGCCGGTTCAACCGATCTATGCGGTTACTCGCTAAGTTTCCTCGGACGCATCAACATTAATAGTAATGTACCAACTATAACTATGGTAGCTATATACATATACTCTTTCCATTTATAAGGATTCTCAATTTCGGGAATGCTTATTGGTGGTGGCAATTCAAAGCTTTTCATAACCTTCGGTAAGCCTTCTAATTTATCAGTAGAACATTCTATTTCGAGCTTTATAATATGATCTTGATTCCTAAAATCGTAGGGTATTAATCGCCCATGACTCATATAGAAAAATTCAACCTTTAATCTGCGTATTGTTTTTTGTTGTCCGGCGTAAAACGTGTGGTTTAATGGATCATCCGAACCTGTGTGTATAGTAGATGTTGTACCGTTCGTTATGATTCTTCCTGTGTAGAATGGTGTATTTGAATAAACGTGTTTATTTAAATGATCAGAACCACTACTTATTCTAATTATAAGATCATTCGGACCTGTGAGATTTATAGAACCAGATTTTAACTGCCCCGCATCAGAATCATAATCGAGACTTGTAAAACCCAAAATCTGATGAGGTGTCGTTTTTCCAATTTCTCTCGACATGTATCCATTTGTACCCGAATAGAACTGAATAGAGAAATTATCAGAAACTGTATTTGAAAATGTTATAGAATTAGTATCTGCATCATACGACACGCTGTCAATTTTAGACGCCGGGGGAGCCACTAACAACTCCAAATCTGACGCAAGATCAGATCCGGACGAATAGTTTGTGTTCGCAAGAGTGAAATCAGTATTATCAATACTAAAAGTATTATTTGTAGAATTAATTAACAATTGTGAGTTTGGTATTTTCGCAGAAACGAGTGTAATTTTTGTAACATCATAAATAAGCTGATTTTTCAAATCTATAACGTATTCGTTTTGATTTGGGTACAGTATGGGATCTCTCTCACTGCTATCAATGTCCAATGTATAGACCTTCATTAGAATTTATGTATAAAATTTTAATGATTGTTTTTATCTGAACCAAAACGTAAAATTTAGTTAATACTGTGAGAGAATGGATTGTTTTCGAGTTGTCGCTTGGCTATGTCAAGACTCATGTTATTAGAATACGGATTCTCGTGACCCTTGTATGCATTGAATTGGTGGTAAGGCTTTTGTTGGTATTGTTGTGTCCAGCCACCGTTCGGGGCATTGATGCGACCATCGATGCGAGTGGTATCACTTCGAACAGTCGTAATTTTACCACCCTGGTTAAGGGCATCTGCTCTGACGTTCATACGACCCGGATTACCCATACGATTGACTTGTTCTCTGCGATCTTCCGGACGGAAACCGTACTTTTCAAGTTCTTCATTTGTACGCTTACCGGTCGTGGAAATCGCCGGAGAAATCGTGTAAGCTCCATGGAAGCTATGGATACCCGGGGTGGGTTGATTGTTGTACATGTATTGAGCGTCATTCAGATCACTCTTGAATCTAGTTGGGTCTTGTGCCACCGCACCGTGAGAAACGAGGCGCTTTCTGGGAGCATTTTCAAGGCCATCTGTGCGCATACCAGTTTCAGAACGATTCGTCGTTCTCTTCGTGCGTTCGTGGCTCTGCCTGGGTGTTACACCAGACATGCCCTGGGCACGACCAAGAACAGTCGGTCGCCTGGACGGGAGGAAAGCAGTCTTCTCCGGCATGTTATGTGTGAGTTGTCCAACAAGCGGGGCTCGGTAACCCTTCGTGTCGTGTGCTGGACCAGTTCTACCCGGTAAAGTGGTGAGACGATGTTCACCGACGTTCACCGGATTTACTCTGAAGAGCTGTTGGTAACCACCCTGGGCTGGTGTATCATATCCGACACCCAAACCAGGACCGACCATCTGCTTTTCAATCGGTGAAAGGTTGTTCATTCTCCCTCTATCAAACATACGATCTCGCAAACCTAACACCTCCTGGCCAGCACTGCGCTGTTGGGGCGCAAGTTCCGCAAAACTACCAATTTCAATTTTTCGCTGAAAATCTGGTTCAGGCTCATCGAAATCTTCTTCATATTCGGGTTCAACACCTGTAAAATCTATTTCCTCAATTTCTTGGGGTGCTGTACGCTCAACCTTGTTACTGAGATTTCTCCCGGTATATATGAGACCAGCGACGGCAAGAAGAGATATGGGATCAGCCATTCTTATTTCTTATTGACATTTTTATTACGGTATCTTTGTTGAAAAAGTTCATTCTGGGCTTCGGCACGGGTGCTCGAAGGAGAATAAGACATACTTCTCAAAGGTAAACTGCATGCCATGTTTTGGAGCGGAAAATAGTTTCGCTCGTACGTTTGAACAAGATGCTTGTTAAATCTAGAAGTACTCTGCGGTCTGAGTTGATCACTTATATCAACATAACCCGCTGGAGCGCCTTTACCGGCCATATAAGGGGCCGTACCATACAAAACTGTGTTGGGTCTACAGCCACCACAGTTAAGAGTACTCGGTTGGGGGTAAATGAAAACCTCTTCAGTTGCCTTCACCGGGGGGAGGGCACCAGTGTTTTGAACAATACTTAATCCAGGCTGAAGCTGGTACGCCATTTATTATTACATAAGAATATTTATGCTGCTCTTCCAAAACCTGCTCGAGAACTTCGAACATCACCCGCTGCACTGAGACCAGAAAATGCCTCGAGCTGAACGCCTCTGGCATCCGGGCTACAATACACACCACCATGACTCTTGCACATCGGGCCCAATTTAGAACCATAGCACGCCTCGGCAAAACCAGTTTGATCACCTGGGATACTAGAAACGGGGGCGGTGACAAATTGTCTAGCCATAGAGTTACGCTGGTACTGCGGAAGAGGACTTCTAGAACGTCCAGAATCGTAGCGAATGGTTCCGTCTAAGAACTTTTTCACACCATTCCGAACACTTGGATAAAAGCAAGCCGGGTCTCTATTTGGATTTTCCATATAGTCGCTTATGAGAACGTTACCCAATGGGTTATCCTTTGTAGGCTTCTGACAGTCGCTGTAACTATCGGAAGAAAACGGAGCCATACCTGTGGTGTCTTTAATCATGTCAGACTTGTACATAATATAAAGAACACCCAAAACCATGGAACCTAAAACGAAAATTCTAATGTCCCTGCGAATAAGATACAGAATGCACGTAGCGTAAATTATAAATCTTGAAGCGGCATTTACACGTTCTTCTGGAGTTTGTGAATTATTTGGCCAGAACTGTGTCACCTTTTTTGTATCGATGATTTGTTTGATGTCCTCAAACCAAACTTTCATTTATATAAGTTAAGTTTATTTTTTCATCATACCACCAAGCATACTGCTCATGGTCTTCATGAGTGCGTCTTGATCAATACCACCATCACCGTCTTGCATCTTATCAGCGCAGTCCTTGGCAATGTTTTCAATCATACTCATGGTTTCTTGGGGAATTACCGTAATAGTAGTTCCAAGCATGTAAAGGGTTTGGAGATACTGCCAGATAGCATTCTTCGTGTTATCCGAAAGTGTACCGTTCCAGTACTCCTTAATGTTAAGATCTTTCAAAAATTCAATGTTTTCAAGATCGTTAATGAAAGATTCATCTCTTTGAGAAATCTTATCGGCGTGCGGTGCGATACCTCGCACAAATGCGTCGACGCACTTTCTGGGATTAGTTTGCTTAAGAAGTTCAAACGATGTAATAAACTTCTTAATGCTCTTATCTTGGGGAAGAGTCTTATGCAGTTCGGTCAAGAACTGCCCCATCATGTCATTGAAAGCGCCAACGGAAGCCATTTTGTTATTTAGTATTACGTTATCTTTAAGTTAGAAAGGCTCCATTGATATAGTTTCACGTTGACCGATGCCGTTAGACACGATGAAATAGACGAGAATAGCATTAAGGGCGGCGGGTTTAGCGTAATTATTTAATTCGAGTTTACCTTCATTGTTTATATAAGCCTTGAAGTGTATGTATAAGGCTGTGATTGCGGCGGCTGACAAAGCGGCACTTGCCGGATCCCTGAAGTACTCTGCGAGTTCCATTTAATTATAGCCAACTTTTTTTGTTCGGTGGTCCGGGGCGTCACCGAAAAGAACACCTTCGTCTTCCCCTGAATGTGCCTGGGGGGCATGACTCGGGTCCCTGACGTTAGAGATGGTCTTAAACTCGTTGGCCAAAGAAGGGGTTTCTGGGGCTTCCTGTTGAGGTATCGGTTGTTCCATGGGTTCTTCAGATTCCATAGGAGCTGGCATTTCATCACCAACTTCTTCTCCACCTTCCATTGGTTCTCCCATGGGCTGTTCTTCATCCATACCTTCTTATTCAGCTGGGAAATCGCCTTCAAGAACATCCGGATCTTCGGAATCTTGCATTTCTTCACCAAGATTTATATCGTGCGTTTCTTGAGACATGTATGTTTGAAGAATTTGTTGAACCGGAATCAATTCCTTGATTGTCGCCTCAATCGAAACAATAAAGCGCTGTGAGAGCTTTTCGTCACGGGCATATTCACTTTGTTCTTCACTAAAAATATATGGGTCTTTATACAAGTCTTTTGCGATGTTATTGTACGCAGTCTGAATAAAAACTTCATTTGTTGGTAACTTCAACGAAATCTTCTTGTTTTGACTCTTCAAACGAACAGACGACAAAATCTTAACATGACTCACAAAAACAGCCGCAAGAAGATCACTAAACCAAGCACATCGCTCTGTAATA
>Ga0213864_10000628_pt1 | contig 15868 bp, 12 predicted proteins | sample PICome_5_FD_160078 | JGI IMG/M metagenome (GOLD analysis project Ga0213864, IMG submission 160078) | Coastal seawater microbial communities near Pivers Island, North Carolina, United States - PICO247 | ecosystem: Environmental > Aquatic > Marine > Coastal | place: USA: North Carolina... | reverse complement strand
ACTTTTTACTATATATGTACTACATGTCGTTGACACGATGAACGCTCAAGTATTACAGTCGCTGACTCGGTTGGCGGAAACCCTTTCAAAGCTGGATGAGCGACATTACTACACCGGCAGTATTGATGGCGATGATGGCGATGCCGGTGAAATCACCGCTGCAACTGCCGCCATGTCATTATCTTCGCAACCAAGCACATCATCTTCACCAAACAGCGACACAAAAGATCAAACACCAACAATTGGGTACTGGAGAACTCTCCCTACGGAGGTAACAGCGGCATATCAACTTCTCAGTGATGGTGCAGAATACATTCATGCCACGAGCACAAAGTATGCTCTTGTTGGCAAGATAGATTCAGCAGAGGGGGAAAAATTGGCAACAGAATTACGCAAGGGGGCACAGCTCATGGGGACGGGAACGTTGTTACTATTCTCACCGGAGTGTGGATCATCTCGATCATTACGTCATTTTGTAAAACAATCCTCGAGGGCGGTAATATCATCTCTAATCTCATTGATACGTGCATATGAAGATGGATCGGCGCAGGGCACTCCAAATGATGGAAATAATATTGGTGCTCAAAAAACTGGTGCTGTTTGGTCGGCTTGTGACAATTTGAGATTAAAACTACCGAAGGGGAATCGAGCTGCAATGACTAGGGAATTATTAATTTGGGTGAGAGATTCTAATGAGTCAATTAAAGAATTCGATGAGATGCTGGCTCTTGGTCCACGTGATGGTGATGATGAGGATGGAGATGAGGAGGAACAATACTCACAATCGGAAATGAAGATTGCTCGTGCAGCTGTGAATATAATGAAGTGTTCAAAGAATGTCCTCGGACTAGTTATGAAAGTTTGTGAATGTGTGGGGGAGAGTTTGGGCGAGTCCAAACCTCATGATGAAAACCTGAACAATGAGTCGTCTGATCAAAAGAGGAAAGGATTGCTCCAATTTATCGCCAACCTACACGGAGTGGCACGTAGGATAGGAGAGGGGGTCACTGAGTTCGGAGTGTCGATGTACCCGCCACTGGACTTGTCTACGAAAGAGTTGGCAACAAAAAATACATCCCTTCTTAATGGAGATGTTGATATACCCAGTTTAGGCTCTACTACACTTGGTTTGCAATTGGAATATCAGTTGCATTCTCTGACAGAGTGTGTGTTATGTATAAAGAATTGTGGATTGCAGACGATGAGCGGAGAGCCCATTCAAACTTGCTACTCAGAGGAGGTAAATGATGCAGTTACAAAGTTAGTTGCAGCAATCCCTGTCCGTTGCAAAGAGTCAGTTGATGGTATTACTAGTTGGTGCGCCTAACTAATAGTATGACGTAGACATAGCTAATTTAAACAAAACAGAAGTGACAAAATTATGATTCTCCAACAAACAAGGCAAACAATGAGAATCTAACAACCGTCTGGAGGGCAAAATGGAGTACAGAGCGACTTATCTGCCAGCCATGCCTTATCCCACCACCTTTTGGAGCCATCATCGTAGCGAGAAACGTCACAGTTCCCCGCTCTTGAGTACCTACAAACTTGATATCTACAAACTGCTCCATTCGGTAGGGTACCTACAGAATCTGCACAACCGACGTGAGTAGATGCTCTCCACAGTACCTGCATGAAGTGCCAATTGTTAGGAGGTGCCCAATCTTGCTCTCTTTCCACATACCTTGTCATTACTAAGTCAACTGGCTTGAGCTCACCCCACGACCCAGCACCATTATCCATTCCAGTGTTGGAGGCCAGGTTCTCCTGAATAAATAGGGTAAGGAATAAAGAATGGAAATCAGCAAACAAATAATACAAGATACGAATTGAGCAAACGTAACAGAACTTACACCATAGCCACCTCTATCCTGAGCGTGAACTGTAGGTCCGCAAACAGAGGCGAGCTCGTCAGCATATTCTTGTGCCATGTCTTTCAAAGCTTCGGACCAAGCCAGAGGGATGTATTTTTTACCATATGCTTCATGATACTTCTTCCTTCGACTATTGTGACCCTCTAGCCATTCTTCTTCTCGGAATGTCAGTCCTGATGGCATCTTCTTGTTGGGATCAGGTGTAGGTTGGACGGTAGGTGCATCTGTGATTTTAATGTCCGCAATGTAGTCGATGGATCCCTCGAATGACCTTGCGGAATAGACGCACTGTTGTCCACTGTTACAGCCATTCTCCCAGCGACCATTCTCGAGTGCAGTTCCTGCATACAACGTAATCGCATCATCTGCTGCAATAGCTTTGCCCTCTTTGACATCGCTATCAAGACTTTTGACCTTCCCCTGAGTGACAAGATAGAACGATGCTGTGTCCCCTTTCTCGATGTATATGGGATCGTTGAGAGATATTACGGTCGGTGTATTGGGACCACGTAGCTGCATCTTTTTGACAAAGGTTCTATCCCAACCATCGTTTGCTTTCGTTTTGCCTTCGTAGCTTCCAGCACGGGTCCAAACTTCGACCCAGGTTTCTTGCTCTCTGGCAGTCAACATAGAGAGAGACGTAATGCCTACATCTTTCTCTGCTTTTACTTCAAACATGAGCCCAAGAGTATTCATTGATGCCGATGCAACAGACCTGTCTCCATTGCCAAAAGTCTTGAGCGTTCCATTAGTAGTGGTTGGCTTGCCTGTTGGCTTCGATGTAGGTGGCTTTGGTGTTGGATTGGGTGTGGGAGCAGGTGGACCACAGGAGGTGGACGTCCAGCCAATATCGTTGTTAAATCCGCAACCTTTATTGCAACAAGCTCCACTATCCATCTCGTCAAATGAGCAGAGTCTCATTCCTTCACTCTTGCAATGTTGTTCAGCTTCGACGAAGGTTCTGACCTTTTTGCATCCAGGTCTGCTACATTTGAGATTTCTGCCCAACTCCCCTCTGCAGCAATTCACCGACACGCGGTCTTCTTGCTCACTAGCAAGGCACGTATCAACCTGCTTTTGGTTATCATCATGCCCATTGACGCATCCATCGGCGGCGCGATACTGCCCGGCGACAAATGATTCCTCAAAAGTTGCGGAAGCTTGCACTAGTTCCGCCCATACTTCGTTGTCAGATTTCTTCTTGTGCTTGTTGCGCTTTAGATACCTCGAAGGAGCAATGTAAGCTGATTCGGTTGCAGTTAAATTGCGTTGTACGTTTGCATCTACTGGCAATGATGTAGCTGCAACTACGAGTAGAGTAGCAGCCAAATGGGAGAGTACTGCTTTCATCGTTATTGGCTGAACTTTACTATGAAGAGATAATGAACAGCTAGTTGATTAGGAGCGAACTACTTATTTAACGTTCTAGAGGGGATGTCGTTGGTTGGCTGGAACTTACTATGAAGAGATAAATGAACAGCAGAGTAGATTAGTGGCGATGAACTATTGAACGGCGTTGAAGGGGATGCATTGCATGCTGAACGGAGAAAAAGTGTCGCAACACAGCGGGCAATTATTGGAAATTTGAAATTTTGTCGAGTCAAAAAAATTCCCCACCTTTAAATATTTCACAGCCACAGAGCACGCCCGCACAGCAGCTCGTACCGCCCTGCCTGCTGCTGCAATCTGCCACTGGCCACCGCGTGCCTATACCCGTATGTTCGCCTTCTTCAAAGTATCAGTGGCAGGCGCTTCCCCTGAGACGATCGTTTTTGAGCTTAACAGCGAGAAGTGCAAAAAGACTTCACAAAATTTCATTTCGATATGTAACTCTCGTGCCACGGCCAAGAGACCACCAACGACCAATGCATATGCGTCCAGCCACGAAACTGTTGTAGAACCAACATATCGAGGGACAGAGTTTCATCGGATCATTCCTCAATTTATGATTCAAGGTGGAGACTTCACCTCATTCGATGGGAAGGGAGGCTTTGCAGCTCCGACTGCGAATGATGGAAAGCCAACATTTCCTGATGAATGCTTTGATATTTCTCATGATCGTGAGGGCATACTGAGCATGGCAAATCGTGGTAAGAATACCAATGGATCACAGTTCTTCATTACATTAGGCAAGGCTCTTCATCTTGATGGGAAGCATGTTGCTTTTGGTAGAGTTGTTCGGGGGATGGATTGTGTCAGACGAATTGCACAAGTAGAAACAGATGGCAATGGAAAGCCTGTTTTGATGCAGAGAGTTGTGGTTATTGACTGCGGTGTTGGAACTGGAGATAATGATTCAGGCTCAGACTCTAGTAGTAGCAGTAGCACCTGTAGCAGTAGGTCGTCTGCATCATCAAAGAGGACCAAAAAGAAAAGAAGACAGAGTGAAAAGAAATATGAGTCTTCCTCAAAAAAGAAGAAGAGGAAGAGGTCTCGTGATGAAGATGATGAACGTGATTACAGCAGAAGACGCAAAAAGAAATCAAAGGAGAAGACATCTCATCGACATAGAAAACGAGAGAGAGGCTCGTCTCGGGAGAGAGAGGATGAAAAATCAAAGAAGAGGCACAGAAAGGACGATGAAAGACATCGCAAAAGAAAACGACACTGATTTATGCTCACATACTAAGTATTAGTTATCAGCCAAAGTATTTATCAAAATTGTATCGCACGACACATATCAACATTTATACCCGACAAGCCATCCATCTGCTCACCTTTGATTGATTGCAATGCCAACGCTATGAACGCCCCCATCACAGCCACTAAGCTTAAACTTTCCACCAGCATAAAATATGGGTAGAAGCTGTTGTCTATGCTGTTCTTATAAACATCTGATAAACTTTGTCCTCCACTAACGATGCGCACAAACACCGATAAGCCGGCAACAAAAAGTACTCCGAGGTAGCATCCACGCTCGAGGGTATCACTTAACTCCATCGGTCCGCAACCAGTTGTCAGTACAGAGTATTCACTCCATATCGTACAAAGAGAAGCAAATGCTGATGCACTTAGCATGGATGCTGTTGTTAAAATGACCACATCATGTTCATCATTTCTGCCATCATCGTCATCGTCATCAAAATGACCCTTGTTGATGAGATGAAGCGGTGCTACTCTTGGGATGGATGTCAAGCAAGTAAATGTATGAAGCTGTGAATGCTGATTCCAAATCGTTGAAGATGGAACAAAAGCGGAGGATGGAAGCAGCGTCATGAGTCAGATAGTACCATACACCTCTACTGAAGTACCATAGGTAGCTAGCATCAACACCAAAAGGCAAGGAGGCAAAATGAGCAAAAATGAACGGAGAGTGAAGGTAACGGTGCCAAAAACGACACAAACTTTCGACCTGTCATCTGTCACAGAAAGTTGCAAGTGCAACTGAAAAAGCAGAAGAAAACACTGACCCTGACCAAACCAAGATGAAGATCGTCCCCCTACTGGCAGTGATTGCGGCCGTCAGCCGTGAGAGGACCGCTGCTCAGGTGGGTGAATTGTGCTGCTTTTGATTATTTATCATCTCTTGCAGTGGTAGCAGATTAGCTCTTTGTTCCCGTCTTTCTCACACACTCACCTTCTCTGCTCGCTTTATGTCTCTCCTCTTTCGGCAGATGCTTACTACTAAATCTAATGTTGGTGTTGACCGTAGACTTAACATCGGTAATATCGAACTCCTTGCAAACTACAGTAAACTTGCCAAAACACAGTGTAATTTCACCACGGCCATTGCCGCACTTCAGGAAGCAAAATTCGCATGTCCATTTCCTGTACTAATTGGAGTCGAACGTCGAGGAGTGGACGTTGGTGAAAATATCGTCAATCATGAAGATGGGACGACTACGTTATTTGTGGAGGGGACACGCAATTTAGTTGTTTGGAATACGGAAAATGAGAATGAATATTATAAATGCTTTTATGATATGGCGATGAATGAAACGACTACGACCACATATAGCAACGATGATAATAAGACGGAGGTAAGGAAGGATGTGGTTGAAATGGGGGATGATGTGATTACTTTTTTCAGAACAGATATTCTTTCAAATGGTGTGGAAAATGTTGTGACTGCTCCTGGACTGTATCAAATGATTAATGGTGTACTTGGATGGTCAACTAATGTTACTACTGGTGTTTCAAACGTTAGTATGATTGATGGGACATGGATTAATGTTTGTGAGGAGCTTGGTGGTGGAGGAGGTGGTGGAGAAGTTGATGGTTCATCGGTGTCAAATGAAAATGGCGTTGATGGTTCTTCGTCGTCTACTCATCAAGGTGCTACGATGGAGGGAGATGATAATGAAGAGCAGATGGTAGAAGCTCCTGTAGATCAGAACATTCCGCAGCAGGATAGTGGTGGTGTTAGTACTCCTACTGTCTCGACCACTGATGCAATACAACCTCCAAGTTCTGGGTTTGCTAATGTGCAGGCTCCTTGGCACTCTGTGATGGTTGTATTCATGGTGCTCTATTTTTCAATGCGCTATCAGTAGAGAGAGAGAGTTCTGCTACCCACCGAACGAATGCATTCATCAGAATAATCATTAATGCAGTGGCAGCGTTTTTATTATTTGTTATCCGCTGTTATCCAAGTACTTATCTTCATTTTTTGACACCTTGTATGTATGACCATCTGAAGAAAATCTCACTGAACCTGTCTTTTCAGACTTTTTTGGCGGGATTCACGGCAGTCCACGACCACTCGAAGATTTCGAAAGAAGAAGAGAGCGCTGCACCATGGGAATAGCTGCACTACTATGGTACCATACACCTGCTCCGCTCCGAAACCAACACCAACAGATCGAAAGATTTCGAAAGAGAGCACCACGACGACAACACCAAACAGATCCCAACAGATCTTCGCTCATAAATTTTGGACCGAAATAAATTACACACATCCCAATACAAACAAACAGCTACACAAACTATTCATTAATTATCATCATGACTGATAATCGAACCATGACCGACGCCACCACAAAGGCATTAGAGCAAGCGCTCAACATCGCACGTGACAATGGACACTCTCTTTGTGAACCGATTCATCTTGCTGCGGCATTATTTGAAGCAGATGATGGCATCGGTGCTCGTGTTGCTGCCAAATCATCAGCATCTAATATGGGTGCTGGTAATAGCAGCAGCAGCGCTGATGTTGTGGACGTACGACAAATACGTCAGGCAATTCAACGTGCTATTCTCAAGCGAGCTACACAAAGCCCACCACCCCACGAAGCATCCCTCAGCACGGCGGTTCAAAAGGTAATCCAGCGTGCTATGGCAGCTGCCAAATCGAATGGTGATACTTTGGTTGCTTTAGACCATTTGCTTGTTGCTCTATACGATATTGACAAGTCTACCAAAGACGTGTTGGAATCTGTTGGCTTGACCAAGAAAATGGTGGCATCAGCTACCGAAGAAATACGTGGTGGACGGAAGGTCACATCGACTTCTGCCGAAGAGACATATGAAGCTTTAGAAAAATATGGAATTGATCTTGTGAAAGCTGCAGAGGAGGGCAAGTTGGATCCTGTAATTGGTAGAGATGAGGAGATTAGACGCCTCATCCAGATATTGTGCCGAAGAACTAAGAACAATCCAGTACTCATCGGAGAGCCGGGAGTTGGAAAAACTGCAGTCGTTGAGGGACTTGCGAATAGGATATTACAGGGAGATGTCCCATTGACTCTGAAAGATGTTGCACTGCGTACACTTGACATGGGTGCTTTGGTGGCTGGAGCTAAATATCGTGGGGAGTTTGAAGAGCGTTTGAGGGCGGTGTTGGATGAATGTGAGAAAGCTGAAGGAAGAATCATATTATTTGTAGACGAAGTGCATCTTGTGCTTGGTGCTGGCAAGAGTGACGGGGCTATGGACGCGGCTAACTTGATGAAGCCACTCCTGTCTAGGGGAAAATTGCGCATGATTGGGGCTACAACATTGGAGGAATATCGCAAACACATTGAGAAGGATGCAGCATTTGAACGTCGCTTCCAGAAGGTCCTTGTAAATGAACCTAGCGTAGAAGCGACGATTAGCATCCTTCGAGGTCTGGCAGATCGCTACACAGCGCATCACGGAGTGAGGATTTCTGATGCTGCCATCATTACTGCTGCCCAGCTATCGGATAGGTACATCGCTGATAGATTTTTGCCAGACAAGGCAATTGATCTCATAGATGAAGCCGCTGCTACTAGACGTGTGCAGCTTGACTCTCGTCCAGAGAGTATAGACAAGTTAGAGCGCAAAATCCTGCAACTTGAAATTGAAAACACTGCATTGTCGCGGGAGAAGGATAAGGCATCCAAAAAGAAACGCACGGATGTCCAGGCTGAGATTGCTAACTTGCGTGAGGAATTGGAGCCACTCTTGCAAAAGTGGGAGAGTGATCGTGGACGTGCCGAGGAGCTCAAACAGGCCAAAGAAAAGTTGACAACATTGGAGTCCAAGGCAGCCGCGGCGGAACGTCTCGGTGACTATGAGAAGGCTGCCGACCTCAAGTACGGCGCTATCCCAGATCTGAAGAACCATATTGCCAAGATCATCAAAGAGGAGGAAGAACGTAAGGCCGAACAAGCTGAACGAACTCTAAGTGGTGAGAACGGTAATGATGATGATGATTCACTTGCTTTGGAGGTTGTGCTACCCAAGCATATTACTGAGATAATTTCTCGATGGACTGGCATCCCTGCCAACAAGCTATCTCAATCTGAAAGAGAGCGCCTCCTGCAACTTAGTGATAGGTTGAAGGAACGTGTTGTGGGACAAGATGAGGCTGTTGATGAAATCACTGATTGCATTTTGAGAAGCAAGGCAGGACTTTCACGTCCATCACAACCTTCTGGTAGCTTCCTCTTTGTGGGACCAACTGGCGTGGGTAAGACTGAAATATCGAAAGCGTTGTTTTCAGAATTGTATGATGGCGATGAGCGCCACCTGATACGCATAGACATGTCCGAATACACAGAAGAGCACTCGGTAGCCCGACTTATTGGTGCTCCGCCTGGATATGTGGGACACGACGAAGGTGGACAGCTCACGGAGGCAGTCAGGAGAAAGCCGTACACAGTTGTATTGTTTGATGAGGTAGAAAAGGCACACAAGAAGGTTCTCACTGTGCTTTTACAAGTCCTTGATGAAGGTCGGCTAACAGATGCCAAAGGTAGAACCGTGGATTTTACAAATACTGTTATCATCCTCACCTCAAATTTGGGAGCAGCCGCTCTTTTGGATTATGACGAATCATCCGAGAGCGCAAGAGACCTCGCCAGAGCTCAAGTCATGTCTGCAGTCAGGGCTCACTTCTCCCCTGAGTTCTTGAATCGACTCAGCGGAGTCATTATGTTCAACTCACTTGGAATGGGTCAACTTGAAAAGATCGTGCAAAAGAGTATGAGGGATGTAAAGAAACGTCTTGCTGGACAAGGCATCCGTGTCGTGCTCGAGAAGAGCGGAATTCAAGCTATCCTTGATGCTAGCTACGATCGTAATTATGGAGCCCGCCCGGTTGAGAGGTATTTGGAGCATTCCGTGGTGACTAAGTTGAGTAAGATGCTAATCAGTGGGGAATTGGCTAGCGGATACACAGTTTTCATTGAAGGAGTAACCGAAGACGACTCCTTTGACTTTGTTGGTCCAGATAGGAAACGAGCAAAGACTCTGAAATACCGCACTGAGCCATTCCCTATCGATATGACGCTGAATGAGGATGGTGAACTTGTACCAGAGACTCAAATGCAAATGTAAAGTGAAGATTGAACTGATGTGGGGCGATAAAATAATAGGTAAAAATAATAAATTGATGTCTGATAAGTAATAACTATAACTCGTTAATTGCATGTCTTCTTTCATTCTTCGGCAGTGGATAACTCATGAATGCCACTGTCACACTGTTTTCTCATCTATGCATGTAATTATTTGTCGACCAATAATTCAATCATCCTCGGCATCAGCCATATGTCCAGCATAATCTGATATCCAATAGTCAGGTCCATAAGTCACTAGAGTATTTCTTCACCTTTCTTTATGTCTCTTATTGCCACTGTTACCATATGAAACTCATCATCATCTAAAGGCTGATGCATTGCATTAGCAACATCAAATGATTTCAGTACGTAAGCCGCGATGTTATCTTCCACACCAAAGTCACTACTTTCCGTGTCTAGTCCAAGTTCCAGCGATGCCTCAATATTTCTTGGAGAGTCTGGCATTTCATAAGCTAAATGTCCAGCTCCATCATTTGCAAAGTGACCAAGGTAGGCAGGATTATCATCAAGAGAGGGATGGCCCATGACAGAATACACATCGTTTGTCGTTACTGCATAGGACGTGAGTGGAGGCTTAGATTCTGATCCATCAAAGACAGTGTCATCATCCCATCTATGATGTTTGGGAACATGAGCTCCCCAAAGAACTACCTCGTCGATAGCATCACTTTCATCATCTTCAAAGTCGAAAGAGTCGCCTTCACCACCCCCATCTTCTGACGAAGGTAGCTCACACAGCAACGCATCTCCAGGATAGCACGTTATCACATCTCCCTCTTTTATATCTTCTGTAGCAAATAGGCCACGACCTCCACCCTCAATATTGCTCGGAGCAACAATTGCTCGATTTAGAAATGGCATATCTAACCGTGATGATAGTAGTGTTTCGTACACTCTCTGCTCAGTGGTCAAAAATGTATCACGAAGGTCATTATCTGCCGGTACTATACTAAGAGGAGAACAATCATTAAGTTTAGAAGGATCATCAAGAAGTTCTTGCTTCTTATCCATCAACAATTGATTAATGTGTTGGATGTTGGGGTCATCTGATGTTGACGTGGCTGTCATCTCTTGAGGCGATGAGTTATGGCTGCTGCCACATCGAAGACTGCTGATGAGGAATGCAGCAGCCTGTGGCAGCAATAGCTGCATTAGTGACAGTGGAAGTAGCAAGATTAAGGTGACCATGTTGGACAATGGCGGAGATAGTTCTTAGGGGCAGTGAAGGTGAGGAGTCTTCTGTTTTGTTCCCGTGACATAAAGCACAGGGTCTAATTCAACGACATGATAATTACCTACTCTCTCTAGAGCTAGAGGTAGGAGTAATAAATCTTGAAACACACCTTGCTTAGAAGAACCACGCGTCTTTTATTTATTTTTTATTTTTTCTGTATTTTTTAGTCAAATCCAAAATAGGCAGCAGCACAAGCATAATTACTAATTGTTGATGATGGACGAAGAAACTAATGCTACCCTAAGTGAGCCGCTCGTCGGGGGTGCCTCAAGTCCTGACGAAGATAATAACGACCACCCAGTCAGTAAAAGACATGTGAGTTTCTTGCCTCCCAATAACGGGGGCAGATGCTGTGACGACGAGGCTTGTGGTGGAGACCGCCTCGCCAATGCAAACTTCTTTCTACCTGCAGGTCTACGTGCATCTTTCCGCTCCTCTCTTCATTCACTGCAAGGGATTATAATCGATGATGATGATGATGTGGGAAAAGGAGGTGAAAGATGCTGCGATGATGACAATTGCAAAGACAATCTTGCAAACGCCAACTTCTTCTTGCCACCCGGTGTTATGTTCGACGCGGGTACAAAGAGAACATCCATTGTTCGTGAGGCTAGCCAGTCTCTTTTATCCAGCGCTGCATTATCATTGAGGAGCGTAGTTGATGGTGGAGAAGAGGAAATTTCCAGGGTGGGCCGATCTCACATTACTGCTACAGGGATCTGCTGCGCTTCTGAAATCCCAGCGGTGAAATCTATCCTCCTCCCAATCAAGGGTGTTGAGAGTGTGAACGTTACTCCTGCAACAAAGGCAATCTATGTCGAGCATGACATCGACATCGTATCAGCAAATGACCTTTGTCAGGCATTAGATGAAGGGGGATTTGGTGCCACTCTCATTAAAGATGCGGCAGTTGCGATTACTCGACAGATTGGGATTCCTTTAGATGTTACTGTCATCTCAGTGTTTGATGTTGATGTTGGAGAAGTAAAAAATCTTGATGATTTCAACGAGGAAACTGTAATCGCTTCTCTGAAAGCATCATTAGGCAAGGAGGGCATCGAAAAGGTTGTACTTGGGCAGGCAAAGAAGTCTATTGATGTGGAGCACAACCCCTATTACGTCACTGCCTCTCAAATAGCTCGCTCATTGGGCGACAGCTTTGAAGGATACAAGTTTGGCATCAGCTATGATGGATGTGTGGATGGGCGCTGGGCGCTTGCAGCGATGAAAGGAGATGAGCAAGAGGTCATTCAAACCCAAAAATCGACTCTCAAGTTGCGTGTAATTCTGTCAGGTGTACTGCTCATCGTAGCTTTCCTGAGGTGAGACGAAGGATATTATTCGAGTGCTTTATCAGATGTCTAATCACGCATTAACTTGTCTTTCCTCTCTCACCTTACAACATAGTTATATTGGAGGCAACTGGAAATACCTTGAATATGTAGCACTTGGATCGGTTGCTCTAGCCCTTCCGTCTCTCATTGTTAAGGCGTTTCGCACAATTCGTAGATGCAAATTTGATGTGAATTGTTTGGTGAGTGCTTTTCTGTTGACTTTGCATTTCTCTAGTTGTATCATGAATTGAAACGTGATTCTCTCACTCATTTTTGTCATTAATTACAGATCCTATTCGCAGTGACTGGTGCCGTGGCCCTACAAGATTACCACGAAGCTGCTGTCTTGACCTTTCTCTTCGATATTAGTGACTACTTGGAGAACATCGCCATGACACGCGCTAGGAATGCACTCTCGACAATTGTGAGCGTCTGTCCAGAGCAAGCAAATCTGATTAACCCGATCACAAAGGAAATAGTTGTTCTCCCAGCTTCGGCAATCAAGGTCGGATCTACAGTTTCAGTTCGAACTGGTGACAAAATTCCATGTGATGGGGTTGTTGTGGAGGGATCATCCACCGTTGATGAATCCAACTTGACGGGAGAAAGCCGACCGGTTGAAAAATCCCAAGGCAGCACTGTCTCTGGAGGGACAATCAACACAGGATCCTCCCCTCTTTTAGTGCGCACTACTGCTACCACAAACAACTCTGCCATTGCGAAGTTGTTAAGAATTGTTGAGGAGGCACAGTCCAACCGCAGCCAGACAGAGGCCATGGTCGATTCCATCGCAAGTATCTACACCCCAATTGTTGTTTTGACCGCGTTGTGCATGTGCACATTCCCTTGGATCGTGTCGGTTGAGACTGGAAGATTTTGGTTTTACAAAGGATTAGTCCTTATCGTTATATCTTGCCCTTGCTCTCTGATCATATCTACACCTGTGACTTATGTTGCTGGGCTAGCTGCCTGTGCTCAAAAAGGAATCATCGTCAAGGGAGGTCAACATCTTGAGACATTGGGAAAAGTAAAGTTTATGGCTTTCGACAAGACGGGTACTCTTAGTGAGGGTGTCTTTCAAATGCTATATTTCAACGAGATTGGTAATCGTGATAGGAAGGAAGTTCTCGCATATCTGTCTGTGATGGAGGCATCAGCTAGCCATCCTCTTGCTGATGCTCTTGTCAAAGGTGCGGCCAACGAGAATGTCATCCCCACAAATCTACAAGTGAAAGAGCACACGTTACTACCAGGAGAAGGGGTAGTTGGTGTAATCGATAAAAAGAAAGTTCATGTCGGTAACAAGAGATTATTTGTCCGACTCGGTCTGTATGAGGATTTGGATTCGTCTACAAAAGAGACAGTGGAAGGTTGGGCATCTACGGGAGGTACGATCGGATTTATCAGTATTGAAGGAGAAGGTAAGACAGAGTTGTCGACCTATGAACACATACACATTCTCCAGCTTCCTTCATCTCATTCATTCTCGCTTTCTTGACAATATTTCAGGTATCGTTGGGGTGTACTGCGTCTCAGATAAAATCCGCGGCGAAACTAAGTCCGTCATTATGGACTTGAAGAAGAAGGGTATTGAAATAACAATGCTCACAGGCGATCAATCCAAGGCTGCCCTTGGTGTAGCTCAGCAGATTGGATTGGAGGAGTGTGATGTGAAAAGTGATCTCTTGCCGGAAGAAAAATTGGTTGCTATTCAAGATATGGTAGATCACTATCATGAGCAAAAGAAGATGTGCAGGCCAAAGAAGAAAGTTATGATGGTCGGGGACGGGGTGAACGATGCTCCAGCTCTTGCCCTGGCTGATATATCAGTGGCGATGGGAGAGGGAAGCGCACTCGCATTAGAGACAAGTGACGTCACGTTGATGGGCTCCGACCTTAACAATTTACTCTACATAATCAACTTGGGCCCAAAGGTGACGATGCGCATTGTTGAAAAGTAAGTCGCTCAAAGTATTGATCGTTTTATCGCTTCGCTCAAAAACTCACAATCTTTTTCGCTCCAGTATCGTTTTTTCCTTGGCACTGAAGATAATTGTCGTCGCAGTGGCCTTCACCACATATGGAGGTCTATGGCTAGCTATTTCCACAGATGTCGGCGGCATGGTAATAGTGACATTGAATGGGATGAGACTGTTGCCATCCAAAAAGGAGGTGAAGGAGATGAAGCTCGAAAAAAGTGGTGTATGAATGAACTAAGTATTGTAATTCTCTATGTTTTACATATATAGCGCTGATAAAGCAATATTAGAAACCAAACTACTGTTTGTAGAATCATAGCAACAATTATTGTTTAGGCGATGTGATCTCTATCTTTTGATTCTTAGCACACAAGAGCAGGAACATCAACACCATGTCAACAAACCATTGTATTATGTACAACTTTTAGCTATGACGCATCTTCTTATTGGCAGGTTCTGAATCAGAACTCAAAGCTGCAAGCGTACTCTCAAAACGATGCTCCAACGTCATATGATTATCAGGTGATAATCCTAGACATGCACGCATTAGGTTGACAATAGCACACCGTTGAGTGAAGAGTGCATTCACAACAGGGGCACCATTCGGTACCAACGGTGCCTTGAGCATGTAGGAAAGAAGTGAGAGGACGGGATGGAATGACTCCCACTCCGTCTCTCCCTCCTTCCTAACCTGAACACGTTGACAAAGCTCACCAAGAATGACAAGATCATAAATGAGAGGAGTTGCGAGAAGTGAATCTTCACATGTATTGTGCATAACAATGGTATTCTTCCCACCCATGAAGATCTCACTAGTATATTCATCCATGGCACGCTTCGAGTCGGCAACGTATGGGACATACTTGATCACAACAACATGATCGGGATGTTCATCTTCCTCAAACAAGATTCTATTCGATGCAACCATATCATCGACAACATTCGATTTGCTAATCTCCTTACTGCGGAATTGACTCGGTGCACTGAGATTTTTGCCATCATTATTCCCAAGATGATTGTACGAAACGATGCTTACGGGTTTGATACCAGCCGAAACGAGGAAGTCTACCATGACACTCTTCATTTTCGTTTGACCAGACTTAAAGTCATCTCCGGCAATAAACACCTTCTTTTGTCGAGCCAATTCCACCACCCCCGGCACGAATGTATTTTGCGGTGATCCATTGATAAATGTACACCCCTCCAAAATAGATGCCACAGCAAACACCGTCGAGGCACTAACCTCTGCCTCACCCATCTCAATACTACTAAGAATATTCTCCGCATTATCATTCACACCCTCCTCCACTTCCGAAAATCGTTCTGTATTGGCAGTCCAAAGTAGCATAACTTGATCCAAACCATTCTTCTCTTTAAACTCACGAATATCTTTACGAATTTGTTCCATCTGTTCCTGCTTCGTACCACTCAATACATTATCTGCACGCTCACCTTGGTTGGCGGCAATAAAGTCAGGGAAGTAAATTGATGGCAGAGGCACAATATCCTTCATATGGGGGTACAACTTTGTTTGCAAATCATAATCCAATACCTTCGATCGTTTCATGGCATCACCTAAATTGGTACTATTGATATCCCACCCACCCCAAACAATATCATTGGGATTAAGTAAGGGTAACATGTTGGACATGGGGGTGTAGACTGAGTTACCCATCCGATCATT
>Ga0213864_10000624_pt1 | contig 15896 bp, 11 predicted proteins | sample PICome_5_FD_160078 | JGI IMG/M metagenome (GOLD analysis project Ga0213864, IMG submission 160078) | Coastal seawater microbial communities near Pivers Island, North Carolina, United States - PICO247 | ecosystem: Environmental > Aquatic > Marine > Coastal | place: USA: North Carolina... | reverse complement strand
TTATCAGTTTGCCATTCTAAACACAGAGACCAATACCAGAATACCATTCATAGGATTCCAAGACGAACCGCTATTTGAAGGCATCGAAGGAGGGATTTATCAAATTATAGTCAATGACAAGAACGGATGTGTACCCGATGCCACTTTGGAAGTATCGGTATTGCAATTCCCAAAGTTCTTTACACCGAACGGAGATTCTCAGAATGATTTCTGGGTAATCAAAGGAACCAACAAGACCTTCTATCCCAATAGTAGCATCAATATCTTCAACAGATATGGAAAACTAGTTGCTCAAATGGAAGTAGGTGATCAAGGATGGGACGGAACATTCAACGGTAGATTATTACCTTCTGATGATTATTGGTATCATGTGATATTAGTACCATCTGATCCTGACAAACCGAGGGTTGATCGAAAAGGTAATTTCTCGTTATTAAGAAGATAATCAGTTAAATATGAGGGATTTGATTCTTCTCATTCTGCTATGTTTTGGGCTATCATTGTCTGCTCAGAACGAAACCAACCACTGGTACTTTGGTAACAAAGCTGCAATGGATTTCAATGGAGGTGTAAGAACTATCTTAAACGATAGTCAAATGAATGCACCTTATGGATCAGCAACCATTTCTGACAAAGCAGGAAATTTACTTTTTTACACTAATGGACAAACCATTTGGAATAAGAAACATCAGATTATGGATGGTGGAGATGGATTAAATGGAAATCCAGAAAACGCACAATCATCGATAATTATACCTAAACCAAATAGTGCCTCGGAATTTTATGTTTTTACAACAAACACCGAAAAAGGCTTACAATATAGTATTGTTGAGTTTACTCCTTCAAAACGATTAGGAGAAGTAACTGACAAAAATAGGGTTTTAACCTCATTCTCATCAGAATGTTTAACTGCAATACATCATAAAAATGGCGAAAATATTTGGGTTATAAGTATGAAGGACGAAAAGAAAGAGGACCGCAATGTGTTTTCATTTCAAGTATTTGAAATTACTAGGGATGGGGTGAATTTTAATCCAGTTATAATTCCTGATGAAATGGATATAGAATTTGATGAAGATGAATTTTTCCCCAAATTCTTAAAAATTAGCCCCGATGGAAAATTTTTAGCGCTCACCACTGGTGAACCCGTTTTGTATATTTATAATTTTAACAGCAGTGATGGTTCTGTCACCAATAAAATTGATGCGGTTTTAGCTATCAATCTTACCGATGGCTTCATTCCGCATAGTGTTGCGTTTTCGCAAGATTCCGAGAGCATGTTTATTGCAGCAAATTACTACCCATCAAATAAATACGTATTGTTAAAGGCCGATTTAACTAAGGCTATTGATGATATAAATACACCAGCATTTGGCATGCCTATTTATACGAATAACAATTTTATCCCAGGCTCTCTACAAGTTGCCTTGGATGGTAAAATTTACGCTGCCTTAGAAACCCCTAATAGTGACAATGCAGTGGAACTGGGGGTTATTGATGACCCTCAAAATGTTATTCAAAATGGCATTTTTAGTTTGGGAACTTTAAATTTGGAAGATGGAAGAAGTACAAAAGGTCTACCCAATTTCATTCAATCGTACTTTGCAGCGCGAATTTTAACCGATAACCAATGTTTCGTCAATCCATTTACATTTACTGCTAAATCATTTACAACAATATCATCCATTGAATGGGATTTTGGTGATGGGAATACTGATACAGAATTAAATGTTACACACACCTATTCCGCGCCTGGGACATATACGGTGAAAGCGATTTTAACTATCAACGGAGCCAAAGTCACTGTTTTTAAATCAATCGAAGCCTATGCTCTGCCCTCATTGAATCCAAATCAGGAATTGGTGGAATGCGATACAGATTTTGACGGCGAAACAATTTTTAATTTAAATTCCATTCAAAACAAAATTTCAAACGCTAGTGCTTCTGAAACCTTTTTATTTTTTAACTCCAAATTGGATGCACTCGATGGAGATATCAATAAATCCATAAAAGACCCTGATAACTACATGAGTTTCGGAAATAATGAAGAAGTTTGGGTTCGGGTAGAAAACAAAAATGAATGTTTTGAAATCACCTCTTTTTCTTTGAACATAAGCAACGCACAACTAGATACAATACCTGAATTCTACACTTGTGAAGTCTCCAACGGGGAAGGTGAATTTAATTTGAGAGATTTAGAATCGCATATCAGAAATAAACTTTCGCTGAGCTCTAATATCAGTATTGAATTGTATGCCAACTTTGACAATGCTCAAAGAAACCGTAATAAATTGAGAAAAAAAATTACAACTCAGAGTACTACTATTTTTGTAAAAGGCATTGATTCTAGCGGGGGATGTGCTGGAATTACCTCTATGCAATTATTTGTAAATATTTTACCAAAAATAGCTTTAGAAGAAGAATATACTATATGTTTTGACCCGTCACTTCAGCCCCCAGTAATTTTATCATTAAACTCGAATTTTGATGCTATTGAATGGACTGATCCTTCAGGCATGAAATCTTCTCAAATTAGTTTAACTATCTCTCAGGTAGGAAATTACACAGTTAATATCTCCAAAACCCAAAATGGTATTACCTGCTCAAACACAAAGAGTTTCACGGTTGTCAATCCGCCAAAACCGAGCTTCGGAGTAATAGATGTAAATACCGAAAATGAATCAAACAATATGGTACAAGTTGAAGTCATTGGTAACAGCTCCTATTCTTTTTCTTTGGACAATATAAATTTCTTTGGCTCTGGAAGTAATCATGTATTTAGTCAGGTAACTCCTGGTATACGGACGATTTATGTAAAGGACCAAAACAATTGCGAAGAACCCATTTCAATTAAGGTTTCTGTCATCGGGTTTAAGAGTTTCTTCTCTCCAAACGGAGATGGTAAAAACGAATTTTGGAATATTACCGGTTTGGATTCCAATTCCTTCAAAAGTGTGAATGTTCTGATTTACAATCGCTATGGAACTATCGTTGGAAGCATAACAGATTTTTCTACAAATGGATGGGATGGCACCTTTAATGGCAAACCACAAATATCTAGCACTTATTGGTATACGGCAGTTTTGGTGGATAATGACGACGAAGTCATCAAAAAAACTGGGAATTTTAGCCTGGTTCGTGAATAGAATCTTGATTGGGATTGCTATTTTTACCTAATGAAATTTAAAATTGTTTCGGACTTCTCTCCTACAGGTGACCAACCTGAGGCGATTCAACAACTTTCTAATGGAATCAATACTGGTGAAAAATACCAGACATTGCTCGGTGTCACCGGGTCTGGAAAGACATTTACGGTAGCCAATGTTGTTGAAAACGTTCAGAAACCTACGTTGGTTTTAGCCCATAACAAGACATTGGCGGCACAGTTATATTCGGAGTTTAAGCAATTCTTTCCGAATAATGCTGTCGAATATTTTGTTTCTTATTACGATTATTATCAGCCAGAAGCCTACATACCCGTTACAGGAACCTATATTGAAAAAGATCTCTCCATCAATGAGGATATCGAAAAATTACGATTGAGTACGACCTCTTCCCTACTTTCTGGTCGTAGGGATGTATTGGTCGTGGCTTCTGTTTCTTGTTTATATGGGATTGGAAATCCGACTGAATTCAAGAAAAACGTTATTTATGTTGAAGTTGGACAACTCATTTCCAGAACTGCTTTTTTACATCAATTGGTGACTAGTTTGTACTCCAGAACCGAACATGAAATCAAAAGTGGAGCATTTAAGGTAAAAGGAGACGTTATAACGATTTTTCCATCTTACGGAGACAATGGATATCGAATTCATTTTTTTGGTGATGAAATCGAGGAAATTGAAGCTTTTGATTTGGAAACCAACCAAGTGATAGAGTCTTTTGATCATTTAAATATTTATCCGGCCAATTTATTTGTTACGTCTCCGGATGTATTACAAAACGCTATTCACCAGATTCAGGATGATTTGGTAAAGCAGGTTGATTATTTCTCAGAAATCGGAAAGTATTTAGAGGCGAAACGATTAAAGGAACGTACCGAATTCGATCTGGAAATGATTCGAGAATTAGGCTATTGTTCGGGAATTGAAAACTACTCCAGGTACTTAGACGGAAGAAATCCTGGTACACGACCTTTCTGTTTATTGGATTATTTCCCAGATGATTATCTGATGGTAATCGATGAAAGTCATGTAACCATTCCGCAGACACATGCGATGTATGGCGGAGATCGGAGTAGAAAAGAAAATTTAGTGGAATACGGATTTCGATTACCTGCTGCACTCGACAACAGACCCTTAAAGTTTGAAGAATTCGAAGGATTACAAAATCAAGTAATTTATGTTTCTGCGACGCCTGCTGATTATGAATTACAAAATACGGAGGGCGTTTTTGTAGAACAGGTGATTCGTCCTACCGGGCTCCTCGATCCTGAGATTCAAATTCGACCCAGTGAGAATCAGATTGATGATTTAATTGAAGAAATTCAACAAAGAGTTGAAGTGGATGAGCGTATTTTAGTGACAACGCTTACAAAACGAATGGCTGAAGAATTAACAAAGTACCTTACCAGAGTTGCGATTCGCTGTAGATACATCCATTCTGATGTAGATACCTTAGAACGCGTAGAAATCATGCAGGATCTGCGGAAAGGATTATTCGATGTTTTAATTGGAGTAAATTTATTGCGTGAAGGGTTAGATTTACCAGAAGTGTCTCTTGTGGCGATTTTGGATGCTGATAAAGAGGGATTTTTACGTAGTAATCGATCTTTAACGCAGACCGTCGGTCGAGCGGCCAGAAATGTAAATGGACTGGCAATTATGTATGCAGATACCATTACAGACAGTATGCAAAAAACGATTGATGAAACCAATAGAAGAAGAGAAAAGCAAATTACTTATAATTCTGAAAACAATATAACTCCGAAACAAATTACCAAAAAAATTGATGATAGCTTAACGAGAAGTTCAGTAACTAGCTACCAATACAGCAAAGCAAAGCAAAAAGCTGCAGAGCAAGACTTGCAATACATTCCGAAAGAAGAAATAGAAAAAAGAATCCGCGATCTACGAAAACAAATGGAATCAGCAGCAAAAGCATTAGATTTTATAGAGGCCGCCAGACTTCGGGATGAAATTACCTTATTAAAAGAAAAAATATAAGTTATTTAGACCAAATTCAGCATAATTTAAGGAAACATATGAACTATCATGTCAGAGGCATTAGTTAAATGATTACATTTGTATTACACTACTCGTCACACTTACTGATATGATTAGTAATAAAATGTGCTTGTTTAAATCATCAATAGAATGGAAAAAGTTAAAAAAGTATTGATCGCTGAGGATGATGCAGCCAATCGCTTTTTATTAGAAGAAATCCTTAAAGATGTGCCTGTTGAAATTATATGGGCAACAAATGGTAAAGAGGCAGTTGAACTGTATACACAGCAACAGGAGATCCTATTAGTTTTAATGGATATTAGAATGCCGATTTGGGATGGATATCGTGCAGCTGAAGAAATATTAACCATTAATAAAGATGCGAAAATTATCGCACAAACAGCTTTTTCTACTAGTGCAGATAAACAAAGATTATTAGAATTAGGTTTTCTAGATCATATATCAAAACCGATTAATCTCACTTCTTTTGTAGAAACATTAAATAAATGGAGTTCATCGGATAGTTGACCGAATACTCCGTTTTCGGAAGAAATATTTGCAAAAGTTTCCTATCAAATAGATAAAGACAACAGAATACATAAATTTGATTGTCAGTTGCACGATTTTCACAACTTACTATAATGATGATGCATATGATTATAAAAAAAGACACTTCTTATATTCATTACACTGGAATTTTGTAAAAAAAAAGTTAAATTGGGATACAAAACTTTCTAGAAACAACCAAAATCCATGAAGCCCAACCTTTTGAATACACCAACCAGTGCGCAAGAAACCCATTATTTAAAACAAGAATTATTTGACCTTGTTAAAAATGATAACATAAAATTTTTAGAGTTTATTTCAAATGGACCCTTAGATGGACTTTGGTTTTGGGATTTAGAAAATCCTGAGCACGAATGGATGAGTGAAAAATTCTGGACAGAATTGGGGTATGAGCCATCTGAAATGCCACACAGTCCAGAATCTTGGAGAGGAATAATTAATGCTGATGATCTGGAAAACTCAGGTAAAGCTATTCAAAAACATATAGAAAACCCGGATATTCCTTTCAACGAAGTTTTACGTTACAAGCATAAGGATGGATCTACAGTTTACATTAGATGCCAGGCCTACTGTATAAAAAATGATGAAGGCACTCCGATTCGAATGCTTGGAACCCATATTAATATTACAAAGCGAATTCAATATGGGATTGAAAAGCAAATCAACCAAGAATTGGAACATTTGAATAAGGCACTGGAATTAAAAAATAGTGAATTAGAGCAGTTTACTTACATCACTTCTCACGATTTGCAAGAACCTTTAAACCTTATTTTATCCTTTTCTGAGTTGTTAAAAATGAGCAAAACAGGCTTAGATGACGTAGGTCAAAAAAGTATTGATGTAATCACCGATGCTGCTATCCGAATGAAGGATCTCATAACCGCGTTGTTATTTTACTCAAGGATTGGTAAACAACCTGAAAAAAAACAAATTAATTTTCAGAACGTACTTGAAGCGGTTAAAACTGAATTAAAAGATGAAATTGCGACATCCGGAGCCGAAATAAGTTACGTTGGAAATCTTAGTGATTTCGATGTATTTGAAAATGATTTTTACCAGTTAATTTTAAACTTGACATCCAATGCCATAAAATATGTTGCCGAAGGAGTAAAACCCGTCATTATTATTGATTGTAAGGACAAAGGTGATAACTATTTGTTTTCTTTTAAAGACAACGGTATTGGAATTGACAAACAATATTTTGAACGAATCTTCCAAGTTTTTCAAAGGTTGCATACCAAAAATAAATATCCAGGCACAGGTATTGGATTAGCGCATTGTAAAAAAGTTTTATCCCTGCATAACGGAAAAATTTGGGTAGAGTCAACACTTGGAGAAGGATCTGTTTTCTACTTTACCATTGAAAAGTAATTTTTGAATTTAATTAATCCTGGCTGAACTTCGATTAGCTCACTTCTTCTTTCAATGTCTTACCTTCTTACCAACAAAAAAATCAATCTTACCTTAGAAGAACCTGGAGAGAATTACAGCGGTTCAAGATTTGATTGGACTGGAAAAATCATTAGTCTTGACTATTGTGGCACTGAAATTCTCTCAAGTGAACTTCCGATGCAAAGTGATGCTCAGCATAAAAAATTTGGCAGAGGTCTATATAATGAATTTGGAACAAATAATCCTTTAGGGTTTTCTGAATGTGCCATCGGAGGGCATTTTCATAAAATAGGAATTGGCAGGATTGAAAAGTCCAAAGAGAGCTATAATAATCAACTCCATCATTCCGTTTCCCCAGCTGAAATTAAGGTAATTCAAAAAACAAATTCCATCGAATTCTGTATCGACTCTAGAATTATTAACGGCTATGGATATCATTTGAATAAACATATCAAACTTCAAGAAAATGGGGTAACCATTTCGTATTTTTTGAAAAATACTGGAGTAAAAAAACTAGAATCAAATGAATATAACCATAATTTTTTGTGCTTTGGTCCTAGTATAATTGGCCCTGATTATACACTGACTTTACCGACCGAAATTCGTTTGGATGAACTTACAGAACTGGTTAACAAAGAAAAAGTGATGTCGATAAAAAATGATGAAATCCGATTCCTGAAAACACCAACAGAAGCATTTTTTATCAGTACAGAACTTAAAAATCGTTACGTTAATGCATTCTGGAAATTAGAAAATAAAGCCCTAAATATTGGAATATCAGAAACAGGTGATTTCAAAACGAGGCAGTTCCACTTATGGGGTTTGAGGCATGTAATTAGCCCTGAGTTGTTTATCGACATTGAAATCAATCCGTCAGAAACTAAAGAATGGACACGTACGTATTCGTTTTATGAATTGACCTAAAATGAAAAAACCTCACCGAAATGAGGTTTTGACAATATAATTAAGAATTCATTTAGGCGCTCAATACTTGATGTACTTTGTCTGCCGCTTCTTGAAATTCTGTCGCAGAAATAATTTCCATTCCAGAGTTATCGATTAATTCTTTTGCTTCTTTCGCATTTGTTCCTTGTAATCTACATATGATAGGAACATTGATTTGATCTCCCATGTTTTTGTAGGCATCTACAACACCCTGCGCTACTCGATCACAACGTACAATTCCTCCAAAAATATTCACTAAAATGGCTTTTACATTTGGATCTTTCAAAATGATTCCGAAGGCCGTTTCCACACGCTGAGCATCTGCCGTACCACCTACATCAAGGAAGTTTGCAGGTTCACCACCAGACTCCTTAATTAAGTCCATTGTCCCCATGGCCAGTCCAGCTCCATTTACCATACATCCAACATTACCATCTAAATCAACATAGTTTAATCCTGCCGCTTTAGCCTCAACCTCAATTGGATTTTCTTCTCTTAAATCACGTAATTCAGCGTAATCTTTATGTCTGTATAATGCATTATCATCTAAGGTTACTTTCGCATCAACAGCTAAAATCTTATCATCAGATGTTTTTAATACCGGATTGATTTCGAATAATGAGGAATCGCTTTTCACATAAGCCGTATACAAAGCTGTTACGAAACGAACCATTTCTTTAAAAGCTGCTCCAGATAATCCTAAATTAAAAGCAATCTTTCTAGATTGAAAAGGCATGATTCCCAACAACGGATCGATTTCTTCTGTGAAAATTAGGTGTGGAGTTTCTTCGGCAACGGTTTCAATATCCATTCCTCCTTCTGTAGAATACATAATCATATTCTTTCCGGTAGCTCTGTTTAACAAAACAGACATATAATATTCTTCTGGTTCAGAATCACCAGGATAATACACATCCTCTGCAACCAATATTTGGTTTACTTTTTTCCCTTGAGGGGGCGTTTGTGGAGTAATTAACATCATTCCGATGATGTCATTGGCAATTGAATTTACATCATCCAAATTCTTTGCTAACTTCACACCACCACCTTTACCACGGCCTCCAGCATGAATTTGCGCTTTGATTACATGCCATCCAGTTCCGGTTTCTTCAGTTAATTTTTTAGCTGCTTCAACAGCTTCATCTGCTGTGCTCGCAACAATTCCGCGTTGAATTCTAACTCCAAAACTGTTTAAAATTTCTTTTCCCTGATATTCGTGTAAATTCATAGTTGAAAGTCTGATTTAATGCCTGCAAAAATACAAATTCAATAACGTTTTACACACAAAAATTTCAAAAAAAGATAGCCTGTTCTTAATACCCATATTGGAGGTTTTATCTTAACAATAGGAGAACAGTTTCGTTTTCTTTTCGAGTATTATGATAAACTCTATGTACGGCTAGGATAATCATACGGCATGAATCCTACCAGTATAAACCGTTAACAAGAATTTTAAAAAAGTGATTCTTTAAACTTAATTTTAAAGTATTATTTCCTGTATCTGTAGCTTTTGAATTGATTTTATGATTTTAATCTTTTTCTGATTCCTTTTTTAGTATTTTCGTTCTTAGGATTAGAAGGTATGATTTTAGGTAAAAATTTACAAAAGTCTTTTGGTGATATTGAAGTTCTTAAAGGAGTGAATATTGAAGTAAAAAAAGGTGAAATTATAGCCATTGTTGGGCCTTCTGGCGCAGGAAAAACAACCTTGTTACAAATTCTAGGCACTTTAGACAAACCTGATTCCTCATTAAGCTACGAATTGAATATCAATGATATTGAAATCAACAACTTATCTGATAGTCAGATTTCGGAGTTTCGTAATGAGCAAGTTGGTTTTATTTTCCAATTTCATCAATTACTTCCCGAATTTACGGCTCTAGAAAATGTTTGTATCCCTGCTTACATTGGGAAAAAATCAAAAAAAGAAGCTGAAACGAAAGCCAGAGAAATTCTTGATTATTTGGGTTTATCACATCGGTACCATCATAAACCAAATGAGTTATCAGGAGGTGAGCAACAACGAGTGGCGGTAGCCAGAGCGTTGATCAATAATCCTGCAGTCATTCTTGCTGATGAACCTAGCGGAAATTTAGATAGTCAAGCTGCAAAAAATTTACATGATCTGTTTTTCAAATTACGCGATGAATTTGATCAAACCTTTATCATTGTTACCCACAACGAGACACTTGCGGATATGGCTGATCGAAAATTGGTCATGAAAGACGGTATTATTTTATGAAATTAAAGAAAGGAGAATTAAAAGCCTTTTTAGACGAGAAAGCCTTTCAGTATAACCAACCTAAATTTCTGGAAGAAGACCCTATTCAAATTCCGCATCAATTTGCTATAAAAGAAGATATTGAAATCTCAGGATTTCTTACGGCCATCATTTCTTGGGGAAACCGAAAAATGATTGTCAAAAATGCCTCCAGAATGATGAAATTGTTAGGTAACAGTCCGTACGATTTCATCATAAACCATAAGGATAAAGACCTAAATGATTTAGAATCTTTTGTTCACAGAACCTTTAATGGCGGTGATTTACAACAGTTTGTGAAATCATTAAAACACATTTATGATGTCCATGGCGGATTGGAAACAATTTTGGTTCCTTCTAATGGGTATTCCGATTATAAAGAAGCCATTAACAGATTGAAAAATGCATTTTTTGAAATTCCTCATCCGCAGAGAACAACCAAACACATCTCTGATCCACTAAAAAATTCAGCAGCAAAACGAATCAATATGTATTTGCGGTGGATGGTACGAAACGATAAAACCGGAGTGGATTTTGGAATTTGGAATCAACATAATCCCGCTCATCTTTCCTGTCCGTTGGATATTCATTCGGGAAAAGTTGCACGTAAGCTGGGTATTTTAAATCGTCAACAAAATGACTGGAAAGCCGTTTCTGAATTGGACATAAGCTTGCGCAAATTTAACCCGACAGATCCAGTTCTTTATGATTTCGCCCTTTTCGGTCTTGGTGTGTTCGAAAATTTTTAAGAGTTTTTATTCTATAAAGTTCGATAGATGTGAGTATTTTTAAGGACTTAAAATTAACTGACATGAGAACTATCAGCTTAACATTGGCACTATTATTTTCTGTAATCCTTATCGCTCAAGATGGAAGAATTCCTTTGGATACCGTGGTTGAAACTACCAATTCAGTAAAAATCAATGGGAAAATCATTACTTACAAAGCCTCAACAGGAATGCAACCTGTTTGGGATGACAATGGAAATATAATTGCCTCACTATATTACACCTATTATCAGCGTACAGATGTAAAAAAGAAAGCGACGCGGCCGATCATCATGTCTTTTAATGGTGGTCCAGGTTCAGCATCGGTATGGATGCATATTGCCTACACCGGACCAAAAATTTTAAAAATCGATGATGAAGGCTATCCAATTCAGCCTTATGGAGTAAAGGACAATCCGAATTCCATCTTAGATGTGGCCGATATTGTTTACGTTAACCCCGTAAATACAGGATTTTCAAGGCCCGTTGTACAAAAGGGTAAAAAAGTAGACCGAAGTAAATTCTTTGGAATCAATGCTGATGTTCAATACCTAGCAGGTTGGTTACAAACATTTATTACCCGATACAATCGCTGGGAATCGCCTAAATATATCATTGGTGAAAGCTACGGCGGAACACGAGTGATGGGGCTTGCAGCCGAACTTCAAAATCGTCATTGGATGTATTTGAATGGTGTAATCATGGTGTCACCGGCAGATTATAAAGTTTTGAGAACTCAGGGGTCGGTAGATTATGCGATTAATCTTCCCTACTTTACCGCAACTGCCTGGTATCATAAAATGTTAGGTCCAGCTTTGCAAAATAAAGACTTGTTAGAAATTTTACCTGAGGCAGAAGAATTTGCCATTAATACCTTACTTCCGGCAATTGCTAAAGGTGGATTCATTAGTGATACTGAGAAGAACCGTGTTGCAGACAAATTCGCGTATTACTCAGGGCTTAGTAAAGAATCAATTTTACAAAACAACCTAGAGGTATCCCCTTCTTTCTTCTGGAAAGAATTATTAAGAGATAAGAAAGGAATGACTGTAGGTCGTCTAGATTCAAGGTATTTAGGAATAGATAAGAGAGAATCAGGAGTTTCCTCTGATTATAATTCGGAAATCACATCGTGGTTGCATTCATTTACACCTGCCATCAATTATTATATCCGTGAGGAATTAAATTTTAAAACAGATGTAAAATACAATGTCTTTGGCCCCGTAAGACCGTGGGATAATAGGAATGATAAGGTTAGAGAAGGATTACGTCAAGCCATGGCTCAGAACCCTTATTTAAAGGTATTAGTTCAATCAGGGTATTATGATGGTGCCACAACGTATTTCGGTGCGAAATACACGATGTGGAAAACAGATCCAAGTGGAAAATTAAAAAATCGCTTTTTCTTCAAAGGATATAGAAGTGGACATATGATGTATTTACGCAAAGACGATTTACAAAAGGCAAATGATGATTTACGCGAATTCATAATGAATAGCCTTTCCAAAGGTTTACCTGCAAAATATGAATAATGCAATTTAGGAATCCAGAAGTCTTTTATTTCCTTTTTTTATTGATCATACCATTATTGGTACATCTGTTTCAATTACAAAAGTTTGTAAAAGTTCCATTTACCAATGTGGCTTTCCTAAAAAAGATTCAGGCTACAACTCGTAATAGTTCTACTATAAAAAAGTGGCTTTTATTATGCACAAGAACGCTAGGTCTTTTTGCGATACTTTTTGCTTTTACACAACCTTACATCAGCAACAATACTTCGCTTGAAAAATCCATTCTAAATATTTATTTAGACAATTCTTTGAGTGCTAATACATCGGATCCAATTAGTGAAAATCTTCAAACTAAGATTAATAGAATAATAGAAAACGCACCTGAAAATGCTTACTATAATTTGATTACGAATTCAAATTCTTACGAAAATTTGAGTTATGAAAGTCTAAAAAAAGTATTAGTTACGATCAAAACAGACACAAGAATTCAAAATTTAGATCGAATTTTATTACAAAATAACCAAAATTCAATAAATAAAACCAACACTTTATATAAAAACATATTATTTACTGATTATCAAAATATTAAATATAATATGTTTACAAATGTAACAGGTGTTTTTTATGCCATTAAGCCTCTAAAAAATGATTTCTCAAATCTTTCAATTGACAGTTTAGCAATTTCTGACGCTCAAGCTGAATACATTACACTAACCGCATTCATAAAAAATAAGGGGCCTGAGAAAAACAATATTCCACTTGCTATTTACAACAATAAAAAACTATTAGCTAAACAGGTCTTTTCCATTTCTGAAAACACCACTACTCCAATTAGTTTGTCACTTAAAAAAGAAGGTAGTTTCTCTGGAAAAATCGAAATCACTTTTAACGATACTTTTCTTTTTGACAATACTTTTTATTTTAGTTTAGGAGTATCAAAAAAAACAAGAGTTTTGAACATTGGGAAATCAGATGACTTCCTAAAAAAAATATATTCTGAAGACGAATTTGACTTTAAACAAACTTCTGTTTCTAATATAGATTTCAATACGCTTTTAGAAAATGATTTGATTATCTGTAACGAATTAACATCGGTTTCAAAAACGCTTTTGGAACAATTAGAGGAATTTAAGAAGGATGATGGGACCTTAGTTGTTATTCCTTCGAAAGAATCCAGTTTTGATATTGAAAAGCAACTAGTTGGACAAAATGTTATACGTTCAATACAGAAATCGAATGACACCCTGAGAATATCAAGCCTACTTGCGAAGCATCCATTCTTTAAAAATGTTTTCTCGGATAAAGTCGATAATTTCGCGTCACCCTTTGTCAAAGAAGCATTTTTACTAAAATCTGGTTCCTTAAGAGGAATCGTGTCCTACGAGAATAATTATCCTTTTTTTGGAAATATAACAACGAATAGAAAAGTATATCTTTTTACATCATCATTATCCAAATCAAATTCGAATTTTCGTAATTCTCCTCTAGTAGTAACGTTATTCTATACGATAGGCCAATTGAGTTTTAAACGACCCAAATTGTACTACTATATCAACGACGATGAAGTTATAGACTTGAAATTAAAACTTAAAAATGACGAAATCTTCAAGATTTCTTCAAGAAACAAGACGTTTATTCCCCTTCAAAAGGCATTTCAGAATAAAGTTGAATTGAACTTCGAAGATCATATTTTAAATTCGGGAATTCATCACGTAGTAAAAGAAAAGGATACCATTGCTACGCTGGCATTCAACAATCCGAAAAGTGAAAGTTCATCAATATATTTGGATCCAAAAGTTTTTGAATATGCCACAAATCCAATAAAAATATTTGATTCAATTGAAGATTTATTTACATCAATTAAGGATTTTAATGAAGTTAATTGGCTTTCGAAATGGTTTATATCGCTGGCAATTGTATCTTTGTTGGCGGAAATTTTACTTTTAAAGTTCTTTAAAGTATGAACATTCTAATCAAATCCGCCGTAATCATTGACAGTTCTAGTCAATTCCACAGACAAAAGAAGGACATTTTAATTAGTAACGGCATTATCCACAAAATTGATAATTCTATTCAGGGTGGAGATAATTGTGAGGTTATCGAAATCCCTAATTTACACATTTCCAATGGTTGGTTCGATAGTAGTGTTTGTTTCGGAGAACCTGGATTTGAAGAAAGAGAAACCATCAGTAATGGACTTGGAGCCGCTGCAAAGAGTGGATTCACAGCTGTAGCCGTTAATCCGAATACGAATCCAATTATAGATTCTAAATCGGGAGTTGAATTTTTGATCAACGCCTCAAGATTACATGCTACTACCTTACATCCGATAGGAGCTTTAACTAAGAACAGCGAAGGAAAAGAGATGACAGAAATGTACGACATGTCTAATTCTGGAGCCATTGCATTTGGCGATTACAAAAAAGCAACATCTAACGATAATCTCATGAAGATTGCGCTTCAATACGCACAGAATTTCGATGGATTAGTGCTTAGTTTTCCACAAAACGACTCAATATCCCATGGTGGAATCGCAAATGAAGGTGAAAATAGCACGAAGTTAGGTTTAAAAGGGAATCCTGCATTAGCAGAACATCTGCAAATCGTCAGAGATCTGTTTTTACTTGAATACACGGGTGGCAAATTACATATACCAACCATCAGCACTAAAAAATCAATTGAATTGATTGCAGAAGCTAAAAATAAAGGTTTGCAAGTAACTTGTAGTGTTGCCGTGCATAACTTTTTTCTTTCTGACGACGAATTACATGGATTTGACAGCAATTGCAAGGTGAATCCACCTTTGAGAACTAAGGACGACGTAGAAGCATTGCAAAATGCTGTAAGAAACGGATTAATCGATGCTATTACGACGGATCATAACCCTATTGACATCGAGCATAAAAAGGTAGAATTTAATCAGGCTATGTACGGATCTATCGGATTGGAATCGGCATTTGGTGCTTTGAATTCGATTTTCGAATTGGATGAAATTATTCCTTGTCTTACGAATAGAGCTCGAAAAGCATTTGGACTCCCCACTAATACGATAGAAACCGGAAACAAAGCAGAATTATCGCTTTTCTCCCCGTCTGGTGAATATGAATTTTCAACCGATCATATCCATTCCACATCAAAAAACAGTGTGTTTTTGGGTAAAAACTTAAAAGGAAAGGTTTTTGGAATTTGTAATGGATCGAAAGTAGTATTGAATTCGTAGATCTTCAGTTATTGTGAGTAGTTTACATTATCTAGTTAGAGAGCCAAAAGTTCCAACAGTAAATCCACC
>Ga0213864_10000621_pt1 | contig 15949 bp, 12 predicted proteins | sample PICome_5_FD_160078 | JGI IMG/M metagenome (GOLD analysis project Ga0213864, IMG submission 160078) | Coastal seawater microbial communities near Pivers Island, North Carolina, United States - PICO247 | ecosystem: Environmental > Aquatic > Marine > Coastal | place: USA: North Carolina... | reverse complement strand
CTTATGCGATTGGGTTCTTGTTTTTTTTTTTGTTTTTTGGTCACATTCTAAAACTCTCTTCTGCCGCCACTCTCATAATTTTACACCTATCATCGGGAGTAAACAGCAACAACAAGTAGTCGTAAGAAGAACTTTTGATGGACGCTGCGTGAAAAATGAATTCTTCGTTGTCTTCGTCTCCGGCTCTAATAAAGAAGCTTGTTTGGTCCCTAGCCGGAGAAGTGGAAACTGCTAAGCAAAAAAACAATACTCTTGTGAAGTTTGAATGTTATGAGGCACCCAAAATCCTAATGAGAGAGCAAGTAAGGCTTTTTCTATGCAAACATTTCTTTGTCGATCCTTTCACTGATTCAAAACTTATTAGTTTCTTAGCGGCACAGAGCGATATAATTATTGTCCAATCTGATCTTTTCCTAGAACTGGATTATTCAAACGCCTTCGGCTATCTACATTCAGTCTATAAAAGGTTCCTTCAGGAGTTGATAATTGACAGTCGTTGGAATGGAATGATTAAGTCCAATGGTTGTCTTTCAGTTTCTGGTCATCTCATTTTAATCAAGGATAATGTATCATCGTCTCCATCGGTAGCTGCTCTTCGGAAAATATTACAACCGAGGAATAACGTAGACCCCGAAGAGTTTGCTAAGAAGGAATTAGTTACCATCCCAAAAGGAGCAAAGATTGAAGACCTGGTAAATGAAAACTACAGAAAGAGGTGGTTGGTTCTAACGGCACCGGTGGCTGGTGGAAGTGCTATCAAAGTCAAACAAGAAGAAGATGGCTGTAGCTGGTGATTTGTGTAATAGTCCTCTTGATGGGAGCATGGTGTTGCGGGATGTGAATATAGAGAAATGAAGAAAAGAGATACATGTGAAATATATGCTTAATTTCGAGTGATGAGGTCGTGGCTCAATGCGGAGGTGAAACATTAAGAGGATCATGGGCAATACCTACCCCATTAACACAGAAAGTAAAAGTAACAAAAATTATTGTAGATCATACTCGTGACATAATTGTCTTGGTTAAGGATATCCGTGACAGAGGCTGCTATTATTTCTGTGTGGTCTATGAAGATCTCTAGCTGTAGATGTAGACTATGACATCGAAACAAATACATAGAGCATTATCTCATTCTCCATATGTTATAGAAGGTAAGATCCTTCGTCAGTAGTATCATCAATCACCTACCCGCCGCCACCACCACCACCGTCGAAAGAAAAGAGCTGCACTTCTACTTGGCCCTCTCATCGTCCCTCTGATATTCTCATCTTTTCACACTGACACTGACGAGTAGAGTAGAGTAGGCATTATCAAAATGAACCAACACTGCACCTCCTCTCCCTTCCACCATATATCAATGAGCCTCTCATAAATTTTGTCAACACTCCTCAGTCATACCAAATTCACTAGAGGGAAAACACATCTTGTGTTACAGTTTCACCAACGCCAACGTAGGTAGCACGTAGCCACACAAGAGCAAAACCTTATTAACCTCAGGGAAATGGAGGGTGACAAAGATGCCATCCCTGATGCTCTTGCTGACAATGATACTGACAAGAACAAGAACAAGAACATCATCCCCAAAATACTTCAATTATGCCACAAGGCTCATAAGACAATTGAATTTCTTGCGGTCGATGATTTATGCAAAAAAGCTAACATTCTTGCTTGGATTGATGGTGCTCGTGAGAAAATTTACAATAATGTTCTTGTCTCAGATGTCTCTCTGCAATTGTTCCATGAGTTCGGTGCAAAAATGAAGAAACCAGCACAGCAACAAGTATCCTTTTGTGGCATGACACAAGGAGAAGGAGGAGGCATCAGTATCACTGCTTTGATATATACCTTAATCCTATGGTCATGCTTCAATGAAGACTGTAAAGATAACATAGTCAGGTGTTTAGAGGACAGACAGGAGGAGGCGGTTGCAAATAAGCATCACCCAAACAAGAAAGAACATTTGGAATGGATTGCAGCTTTAGTTTTGAGTGTTCAGGTGACAGTTAGATATGCATGTCAGAGGGTTTGCTTGCAGACGAAGAAGATGATGATTGAGTCGGATGACGATGACGGTGATTCATCCATAGTGAAAGAGCCAGTCCTTTTAGAGGCATGCTACTTGAGTTATGTCGTTTCCAGTTCATTTTCGCCAGCATTTTCTTCTTTCATTGACATGAACTCGAAAATGAAAGGGTGTGGTGGTGATGTTCATGTTATTAGTTTCGTCAAAATATTTGCAAAATATCTCAGACTTGTTAAGCCCGATGCCCCCATTCGAAAACCATTGACTCGAATGTTTCATGCCGTGAAGATGGATCAATCCAAGATGTGCATTGACTCGTTTCTGGCTGCATACAGGGGTACCATCAAACACAAAGCCAGGGTCAAAATAATTCAGCAGCAGCGGCAGCAGCAGTGTGACAATGAGAAAACTTTTGATCTCAATCCAAACCTAAGGCTTCAGCTTTTAGAAATGCTCAAGCTGAAGGAGATTAGAGCTTTACGCAAAGTAGTAGTGAGGGTGCAGGAAAAAAAAATTGAGGTGCAGCAGACGGAAAACACAGCAAAGACTGCTCTTCGAAGCATTGGCCTTGGTTCTGATTCCGATACTACTGAATTGGACCAGAATCTATGCGCCACATGTCTCACTATCTTGACAATGTTTGTTCATGAGCTTGTGGGGCCTTTCAAAATCAGTAACAGTAACAGTGATCACAAGGACAAAACAGTTGGTAAAAAAATTCTAGTGAAATTTCTTGCAGCAGCATTTGAGAAGAAGGGTACCAACAGCAAACCAAAAGGAACCGAGAACAAGAACAAAGGCAACGAAATTAGGAATAAGATCAAGAATGCACTTTGGATGCTCATAAAGGACAGCTCTCCACTATTTTCGGCTTTGTTCATTACAGAAGTCATTAAGGGATCATTCTTTATTCCAACTGATGATGTTTGGAAAGTTCACTTTCCAACTGTTTTCAATACTGTAACGGTAACGACAGGTAACAATTTGAAGAAACAGACAGCTGACAGGGATGCAATGATGAAGAAAGAATCACAAAGGCAGACAAAAAACCAGAATACAGTCAAGAAGGTAATGTTTGATGTTGATGTTGAGAAGAATGAATTGAATAAAGGAGGGAAAAGAACAAGAACAATGAAGAAGGCAAAGGCAAAGGGAAAACGATACAGCTGCAGAAAGAAAAACATCTACTCTACCTCTAATTCTCAGAAAGTAGAAGTAGCGAAAGCAAAGGATGCCGAAAGAAGGAAAAATGGTGAAAAAAAAAAACAGCAACAGGAACAAAACAGCGCCGCCACCAGCAGCAGTATTGGTGGTGTCAGTGTGTCAAATGCCCAAGCAGGAGCAGGAGCAGGAGCAGGAGCAGGAGCAGGAGCAGGGGCGGGAGGGGGGGGCACAAAGGCCAAGGATAAGGGAGTTGACACTAGAAATAGTCTTGACAGAAAGGAACAAGCAGGAGCATTAGCATTAGGAAAGCAAAACAAACAACGACGACAACAACAACAGAAGCAGAAGCCTGGGGCTGTAGCTGTAGCTGCTGCTGCTGTGGCTGTAGAACAAGTAGAAGGCGTAGCTAGAGTGGTGACAACGAAGAGTCCCACTAGCACTAGTCGGGACAAGGGCGAGGTTTTAGGAATGAAAATGAAAGAGGGAAAGAAGAGGAAACACCCACAAATGAGTGGAGGCGAGCCAACACTGAAGCCAGACCCAGACACGGTATCAGCTGTCCCTGTTGAAACAAAAACAGCGCTAAGAAGATCTCCCAGAAAGAAGTTAGAAGTAGAAGATAATGAGCAGAAACAAATGAGGGGGAAAGCAGAGAAACAATCCGAATATGATCTCATCATACAAGTCTAAGACTCATGCTCGCAGACAACTATGACTATGTAGAGAATAAATGATAAATGTGCCCCAGTCCCAGTACCTTAACCCTAACCCTAACTAGCTCTAAAACCTGATAAGTGCTGATTCTTTTGGTCATTTAGATGAATGTCACGCGGTGGTGGCGTGTTTGGTTGAGAAGTGAATGATGCGGAGGGAGAATGTTAACATCATTTCTACTACATATGAGTATCTATCCTATAATTTTCCGAGCTATGGCTATGGCATTGGCTCATAATTTTCAAATCATCAGGAAGGAACTTTAACTCTCTCCACTCTGTAACTGTTCTCTGAAAAATGTATGATGAAATGGCATATTTCGACATCCTTGGCTTGAATGCCGAGAGTATTTGGTTAGGCGCTATGTATGCAATGCAAACAATGTTGAGTGGTTTCAACGAATGGGAATTAGAGAAAAATTGCAATGGGAAAGATGACATTGCAGCAGACTTTGCAAGAAGGGTTTCTTTCTTTCATGAAAAGACACTCATACCAGTCACTCAGTACGTCAAGAATTCTCATATACCCCCTTCTTTTGCGGTGGAAGCCTTGAGAAACGTTCCAAACAATAATGTTGATGGTAGTTCTAATAGAAACCAGATTTTTGATCTGCATGCCAGGTTGCTTTGCGAAGCATCCAAGATTCTCATTCACTTCAAGTGCAGCAATGGAAGATCTGTCACTACCACTACTGAGGTTGAGGTTGAGGTAAAGAACTGGTTTGCAGTATTGAAACATGCTGCTGAAGCTTTTGCGCAATTTGCAAGTGCTGATACGTTAACAGAGCTTGAGAAGGTACTTGAAGCTTTTGGCCATGATGACAATGACACCGACGATGATGATTCCAGTCCCGATGATGAAGAAAACAAAAACACAAAGGAATTTGCCTTGTTTTTCTGTCACAAGTTCCTCTTCATTCGCATTGCTCACATGGTTGAATTTTACACTAATGCTACTACAAGTACAAATATGACAAGCCAGTCTAAGAACAAAGGCTATACATTCCTAACACCTAGCAAAGATCATAAAAAAAGATGGGGAACCTTTTCCGGTAATTTGATTCAAACGCTGTTTCAGAAGGAACTGCGTGGGCTCCCTGTTCTTGACAGGGAAATCAGTAGGGAGGGGTACATTGAAAAATGCACTGAAAAGGGATTGTTTAATTTCCCAATGCTTAATTGCCTTCCATACAAAGAATTTTTCGAGCGTACCCGGAAAAATAGAGGTAATCCGTCGCTGCATGAACTACAGGAATCAATCTTGTGCGAAATGTTTGGCAACATTCGTCAAAAAAGCTTCAATGAGATGGGTCACCAACTCAGACTTGGACGCAGATATGGCGAACAGCTGGAACGACTGAAAACTATTTTTTCAGTAGCAGTTTCTACCACAGAAAGACACCTTCAAACACTTCACAACAGAGAAAAGGTAAGAAGGTGCCTCAAGAAAAAGAATAAGGCAAAGCATCAACATTCGAACCAGTCTATATCCAGATCCAGGCGCAACCGCAAACAACAAGGTCCAGATAAATTCATCTGGGACGTCTTCATTATGGGAACTGACTCTTATTATCATCAATTCAATGATTTTAATGGTGTAGCATTGAGGGAGTTTTACAAGAAGTGCAACGCTAGGGGCCAGCTCCAGCACAATTATGTTTCTGTCTAACTTGGAAGCTGTAGGTGTAGGGAAAATGGATAGCCAATACAATAGGAGCAACTAAATTAAACTATCAATATCAGAACCAGACATTTCTCGGCCTTGGCAGAGAGCCAGAGCACTTTCTTCTTCTTTTACCACTCCACCAAATTAAAACTGTAATCGTCTCCTCATTAGCATTAGTTTGTACATAGTTTGAGCTTATCAGGCTCATACTCATAATTTCCAAACACAAAAAGTCATCACATCAATCATCAACTTCCTACTCTCTCTCTCACCTACTCTACTCCACTATGGATTCCCCAAACCCGAACTCTTCCATTTCTAATAACATGACTTCACCTCCATTCTGGTTTCGTGATATTAATTGGGACACCGTAACAAAAGATGATAGAAAATTTCGAGCTATGGCATCTCATAAGCTTGGTGAATCATTCATCCAAGAGCTCTCTTCAGCAGACACAGACACTGTCATCGAGGCAGCCTTAAGCTGTTTCACTCTTGCTGAGCTCCAACATGCCTACGCTCTTATGGTAGGCGGCACTGATACTGATACTCACATTGATAGTGATAGTTTCAAGTGCACAGATTCAGCTATTCGTGCTATCCTTAATGTGATGCCCAACGATAAAGGAGAAGACGCTGATTCACCAGCACATCGACCTGCACATACTGCCGCTGCTGCAGGTGCTGCTGCTCCATCACCAACACCATCATCGCCAGCAGCACCTCAACCTGCACCTACTGCCGCTGCTGGTGGTGCTGGTGCTGGTGCTGCTCCATCCTCGCCAGCACCAGCACCGTCACGAGCACCAGCTACTGTTGCAACATCAACAGCTACCCCTGTGGTAGCAGCAACAACCAAGGTCAAGGCAGTTGTTGGTGTTGATAATGTCTCTGGCTCTGTATCTGTCACTCCTACTCCTAACAATAGGGGGGACGGAAGCCCCAACCCCAAAAGGTAAGGTTCGACTTGAAATTTTCCCGTTTTGAATCCTTTCTTTCCATCCCTCTCACTGTCTTCCCCCCCCCCCATTCCCCATCAACTACCACAAAATAATATTTGTAATGAAGCTACAAGGATGCATGTGAGAAAAGTGAAGATGTCAACAACGAAGATGGCAAGGACGACGACAGCGATGATGTCAGCTATATCTATTCTGAAGATGAAGACGAAGGCGAAGACAAAGAGAAGGCAAATGCATTCGAATCCGAATCTCGTAAGAAACAAAAGACTCATCAAAATCAAAATCAACCAACAATAGAATTCTTCACATTTGTTCAAAGCGAATTAAGGGGCAGCCATGACGTCAAATTTGAGACAAGCAATGTCAGTCACAGTTTCATTCGCAATTTCAACCAATACTTGATCGAAGAAGCCATGGGAAATTTTCGACTTTTACACAGAAAACATCGAGAACAGTTGGAAATGTTGGCGATTGAATCAACGAATGATATCAAACAAGATAATGCAAATTTGGAGCAATTTGTGAATAAAGCTAACACGCTGGGATACGATATCACGATCAGAGTCTATTATCGTGAGCATGCCTCCATCAAATTTGACGATTTTGGGTGTGGCGGCAATCGGGAAAAGATTGTGCACATCCTCAGAAATGTAAGGAGCAACCAGGGGGGGGCTGTAGAAGTACTCGGATACTACAAATTGAAGCAACAAGGATGAGGACCCTTGCAGTTGTAGGGAAGGGGTGTATGAATTGAAGCCAAAGGGGATCAGCTTCAACTGGTAAAAAGATGTGTCACAAGAAAATGGTACCAAGACAGGGTCACAGTAACAGTAACAGAAAAGAAATGAATACCAAGAGACACTGTGTGAATTGATAATATAAAATATACAAAATAGGTACATGGTTAAAAATCAAATGCAAGATGATTTATCCTCCTCAACTCAAAACATTATATAGAACTCACAAATCCAAAGACCATTTGAAGGCCAAACCTCTTTAAGTTTAAGTTTGAGGTGTCGAGGTGCTATACATACACATGCCCTCTTCATCAGACTCTGACTATGATCATAGTTATAGCAGCGATGACTCATTGGAAGAATATGATCATAAGTCAGCATATTATTCATGGTACGAAACACCTTTCTGCTGTCGTTAGTTGTCTGTTGATGTTGGACTTCTTCACTACTCCTTGCCTTTCTTTGAGGTAGTGTTCTCTCAAGCGACCTGTTTTTCTTGCTCCGTTTTTACAGTGGAGCAGATGAAACATCGACAGGTGAAATAACAGAAGCACTTATTGAGCAAAGCAGAAAGGCCATTTCCAAAAGGTTTTCCATTCCCAAAGCCAACATTGCGGTGGATTGTGATGCAATTAGCGTAATTATTTCCTTCCCAGCAAGGACGTTGACAAATGAAAAAAAACAAGCCATAAAAGATTTTTTTCGTGTTTTTGGGAGCGATTTGTCTGGATGTAGTTTGCCACATAGCGCTATTGGATCCACAAAGGCAAGTGGACTTTTTGGGTGTGGGGGCAACATGTGTCAGCACTTGCCTGAATGCTTACAAGGACAAGAAATGTTGGTGCTGAACACACCAGTGAAGGTTGGATTACACATGTCATGTAAGAAAAATATGAATTCCGAGCTCAATTCAAAAGGCTACTACTTATCCCTCAGCAACGGTAACAATGTATGCTTTGATGCACAGGCAGCTTACAACACACCACCATATGGTATCATGGTCGAGGCCATCATCAATTCTTGCTACATTGAAGGGAATGGAAATCACGTAATACATGTAGCAGATGTTGGATCTCGATATCCGGTAACCACAGAGCCGAGTAGTCCAATAAGCAGATTATTTCAAGCAATGCAGGCAATGACTGCAAAAGGCATCTCAGTTGAACTGGCTCAATGTGATATTGCCTTTGTGATCCCCATTCCCAACGGCCAGCTTGTCCAGATGTCACTTGATCGTGATCAACACCAGTCCTGTCAAAGTCAAAGTCCTCTTCTTGATGGTTTGTCATCCATTGTGTATCCCCTTCACAACCTCCCAGACTTTCAGGGTCAGAAGCTCAGTGCCAGAGATTTGAAAGGGACCATCTTGCTAAGTAAACCAGATTCAAGATGGAGGGATGGCAGAAACATAGTCATTGCATCGCATAACGAGCAAGACGATGACGCATTTCCTCATGATTTTTCCTCCAATGTAACTGACTTGTTTGCTTCCTCTGATGCAGATGCCGGACGACAAGTCCTATCAACCAGTTCTTCAAGTTTGTTCAGTGTGAAGCTGTATTCTACTATTGCACACTCTCTGCTACAAAAAAGGCAATGCTACCCTCTCAGTCTCAAATCAATGTACGGGATAGGTAACAGAAGCATTGCCACCATTCAAAGCCTAATCAAGATTCTTGACGAGGCTAGGAAGGATGCATTCGACAAAGCCAGGACATATGGATTAGGTGCTCGAATAGAAATCTCTATCCGTCCTCACCCTGACGATGATCTAAGAAGGGTGGGGCACTTTAATGACATTCTCCTTCTTGTTGCTTTAGCCATTCTTGGTCTTTGCCAAGGACGGAAGTTCAAGGTCAAAATAAGCTGCATTTCTATGCGTCCGGTAGAAACAAAAGCCATGGAACTTGTATCTCAATGCATCTCGATGCTCAAGTTTAGACATCAGAGCCAGTTTAACGAAGTCTACAAGAATGAGAAAGTTGTGGAATGGTTACGTTCACAATTGTCCATTTTGATGATTACTGTTGGTGTGAGCCCACAATACGGAGTGAAATACACCAATGCATGGCTGGATGATCGCCGCCGCTTTGACCCATACGATCAAGCCGGAACGAATCCAAATGCCCAGCTCAGTCTGGTAGGAAATTTGGCATCGAGAAGAAAACGTCAAATGCTCAATCGCCTGAAACCATTCTTACGCGGCAAATTAAAATTGAAGGAAGGTGACGTGGACACGTTGCTCCGGTTCATTGATATTTACCCTGATCCTAACAATCATGCAAAGGAATACTACATGAAATTATCGCTTTCGACAAAACTCCTCTTGCCAACGTTGCTCTTCTCAGAAATTATTCCATTTATCTCAGGGTTCATGTCAGGCGAGGAAAAGAAAACAGCCAAGACTGTTGAAAAGAAAGAAGTGGAAGTGCGTTCTGGTGGTGGTGGTGGTCGGAAGCGGAATATAGATGTAACAATGGAAACAGTTGAAGAGGAGGAAAAAGAAGAAGATAAATGGTTCCTCCAGCATGAATATCTACATCAATCAATGTCAGACGAAGACATTGTAGAAACTCCAATGCCAACTGATCCTTTATCCCTGGCAATCCACGCGATGTTTCAAATGAGCAGTTTTTCGGACCCGCGCCGCCCGGGATTTACTGCAATGCTGTTTGGGTTCATATTTTATAGTTACAGGACCCAACTCATGCCACAGAAGCCGGACCACTATAACAATGAGTTTGACGTTGACATTGACGTTCATAGCGCGACCGTGCTAGCAGCAAGACTAGCATTTGGTGACAGGATTATCACAACATCAGTGCTGAGGGCATTTTGTGCAAGCCATGGATTGTGCGGACACAGGTCCAATAGATCCTGTAATGAATACCTGCGTCAGCTATGTTATTACTTTCAATTCCCATGCCATGGTGTCCATCCCCAACCTAAACTCAAAGATAAATCCACCCTTCAAGAAAGGCAACAAAGAAACAAAATTCTCAATTCAGTCATAAAACAAGACTTGGTTACGGTTGTCCATGAAACTCGGGACATTTCAAGATTGTACAGGAATGCAGATGACTCTGTGATTGACGTATTCCGACCACAGAGGGTGGCTTTCTTGGGAAAGAGACCAGAAGTCACTGTTACACTATCTCAAAAAAACCTCTATTGCGTCCTTGCTACATGTCTCAACACAACAGAAAATGGATTACGAGAGTCGCTCCATCGGAGAATGTCATCCTTGCATAGCCTCAGGGGGTTATTTTTGGGGAGCAACGGAGTCATAGATAAAGAATTCAGGGAATCGAGCACTCTTGAAGAGCTTCAAAATTTGAAAGCATTTCAGATCCGCTTCACAGGCAAGATCAGCGAATTTTTGAGAAGCCACTCATTCCCTCCAAATGTCATCCTTCCCATTGTTTGCCTTGTCTATACGAAAGATATCATCTTTTATGACTTTATATCAAACACGACAATTGTATATACAACTTGCAATTTGAGACCTTCAAGAGTAATCAAGTATATGTTCAAGAGGCTAGATGTATACCCAAAACTGATGAACTCAATCATCATATCGCTGGCAAAATCCGGGAAATATGAGTGGAATGAGATCGCCAATGTGTCCGAGTCTGACCCGCAGCATAGCAATTTCTCCAACCACCACTTCTTTAGCCTAGACCCCTTTGGCGGTAGAACAAGTACTGGAAGGAACGCGAAGCAAATCCTTCCAAATCAAACTGTTAAACGCAACCAACCATTTTATCAGGCAATCTCAACGTTGCTTCTGAGACTTGATCCCAACTACATTGATCAAAGTGAGGAGGGTAGTCAAGACGGAGACGGGGAAGGTGGCAATGATAGACATGTGTTCCACGATTGTCTGAACATAATTCCATTTGTGGAGCAATTGTACTCTTGTGCTAGACCCTTTGCCGGATTTGGTGAAAGCGTGAAGGAAAACTGTGGAATCTTCAAATTGTCCCTGTCTTCTGTACTAGCATTTCTGAAGAATAGGCCTCTTCAAGACTTGAATCACAATGTACTGTGCCCAATTATTTCTCTTCGACACAAGCTATCTATTGGTGTACTGGAAATCGCAACAAACAGGGAGAGGTTAACTCACTTCTATTCGTTCAACCCATTTACACAGCAGGTCGAGTACAAACAATTCAAGGAATACACAGTCTTGATAGATCGTGAAGTGTTATACTTTTTTTCTTCATCAAGCCAGACAGGTTATTACATGCCCAGCACTCTCCATCACCGCCGCTGGATGCATGATAACTCAATCGAGGCCAATTTTTCTTACTTGAGCGACGACAATTTTGATAGGGTATTTCAAAAAATGCAGAGCAAATATGATTTGGGTCTTGTTTTGCCATATGAGATGCAGCCTGCAAACTTTAGACCAGAAACAGATTACAATACAGTTATCATTCCCACACAGATAATATGCCAAAGCTTTGGATCATCCCTGCCCCAAATGATGCAGCAAGGTATCAAGCACCATGCACTAATCATAATATTTCCATGCGAAGCCATTGCCACTGCGACTGAAAGTTACATGGTGGGCAGGGGGAAGTGGGATGCATGTGTTGTTCACCATCCCCTGCAAGAAACACATGCTGCAATGGCAACTCTTCAAAGATTTCTCCAGAGTGCACCCACAGAGGGGAGCTATGATACTGAATGCATCCGGGGAAGGCAACCAGAGAATTGCGAAGCCGGCCTTTACATGATGTTGTATGCATACATTGCCCATAAGGTTCGTAGCTTAGCCAATTTTAAGGTTGCAATGGGGAGGTTACACACTGAGGATGATTTGAGCAGAAAGGTGCGCATGTGGGTTCACAAAGTTGCAAATGAAATTGAAGGCGGTGTGACCCATGAGCCTCTCCCTGTATGGATAGAGCAAGTCATAGTCAGAGCAACAGAGCTATACTTGTAGGAGTGGGTACCATGCTGTAAGGCTCTGATATGGTACCCAAAGTAATAGTGCAATATCTGGGGGGAAGATGACATCATACTTATCACCATACATATCATAATTTATTTGAAGCCAAGGAAAAGCTGTTTCACAGTGTTTCTTTATCTTTAGCAAAAATAAACACTAAGACTGAGACAAAATATTAAGTCAGTTTGCCTGATTTGATATTACCAGAGTCAAACTTATAGGAAAATGAATCAAAACAATAACAATAACAATAATGAAAGTCAGAGCAGCATTGTAAGCAGCAGCAGTAGTAGCAGCAGTAGCAACAGTAGCAACAGTAGCAGCAGTAGCAACAGTAGCAGCAGCAACACCACCAACAACAACAGCAACAACAGCAACAGTGACAGTGACAGAAAAGTCTCAAACTCAAGGGAAAATGCCCAGGAGTCAGACTCCGATTGGGATTGTAGTCAACTTACTCCCATCTCTGCTGCAATACAGAAGTCATTCTACAATACAAAGAAGGTGATAGACAAGGCACATCTAGACTATCTCAATCGGATCATGGAAACAAAAGCCAGTCTTTCGTGTGAACTCAAGGACCACTTAAATAAAAAGCAGCACGAAAGCATGGAAGAAATCAAAAGATTTGTACAAAATGAGCAAAATGCACTAACAGAAAGAATGGAGAGATCTGCTTCCCCACATCATTACTATAGCGCTATTAGTGAGCATATAGAGAACCTTCAAGATTTTGTTGCCGGTCATGTGACAAGGCAAGCAGAAGAAAAAGAACGATCAAAAATCAAAATAATGGAGAAACACAAGAAGTTACTCGAATCAAACCAATACAAACTGCAGGATTTACATGAAAGATTCATTGTGCCTATGCGAAACTGCATTCAGTGTGTGGCAACAAATCAGCATCTGCCTAATGTAGGAGACACAATTGAATTCAAGAATGGAGTGTTTAATGAAAAATTTGGGACATACCAGCAGTATTGTATTTTGGACGACTTACATGCTTGCGATAATGAATGTGACAATAACAACTGTGATGATGATGGTGAAGAAGAAGAAGATGGTGGTGGTGGTGGTGATGACGACAACGATGATGATGAGATGGGAGATTTTGGTGAGGAGGATACTAAACAGGAAATGTAACAAGGCGATGAAGAGAAAAGGAGCTAGTTATGTGGGGTTGGCTCTTCCTCTAAGTATTTAACATACACAAACGTAAATCAAATGAAAAGATTAGAACCCGAAATCAGATGCTGGGCTTGCAAAAGAACTGTTGATGTCAAATTCTTTTTCTAATCGCTTCACAAGTTCGCGTTGTGCGTCCAAGTCAACTGTATTCTGTACTTCGTTGTCGTTGACTTCCTGATGAGCTTTCTTGCGAGCAGCGTGTTTTGCCTCTTCAGCTTCTCGTTCCTTTTCTTCTAGGAGGCGTGACGCCTCAGCCTCTTCCTCTTTGCGTTTGGCTCTAGCCTTAGCCTGCTCTCCAAGTGCCGCCGCCTCTTCCATTCGCTTCTTCGATGCCATTTTAGCTGTAGCGATGATCTTCTCATTCTCATTGCGTTTGGCACAATCACAATCTGCCTCGCGAGCTTTTGACACTTTGGCTTGCCTTTGGGCCTCACCCCAAAGCCGGAGACCATCATCATCATCATCATTGTCATCAGACTCATGGTCGGCGTCATCCTTGGCCTTGGCCTTGGCAGCACTTCACAAAGCTGACGTCAGAATTAGGCTTACCTAAGTGTGTCCTATTTGTAATTACTTGTAGTGTAAAGTTGTAGATATTGGTCTCGCACTTCCTAGTGATAACCAATTTTTTCTGATCTGATTCTGAAACCTTCAACATTGGAATTACTACATTTTACGTAGAATCGCTGTGGCTTTCAGAATTAGAACCAGAAAAAAACATTGGCTACTACTACTACCACTTTTTCCACAATCTCCACCGTCACAAGCCGCACAGAAGAACAAAAACAGACTATCTACGCCATGTCAGCCGCTCGTCTCTTCTACCACCATAAAAGCAATAATTCATAATATCTCTTCACCTCAATCAACGCCCCCCCCTCCTACTATCGTTTCTGAACGCACGGGCGATTGGCTGCATCGGCATCAGCATATTCAACGCTGTTTTATTGCTGTCAATCTCATCATCGGCACGTAGATCTTTTAGCAACTCGACGCAACCGCTGACAATAATAACTCCTCCGCCGCCGCCGCTGTCCGTTGCCGCCGCTGTCGCCGTCGAAGCGGAATAGACGAAAGAGCCGGCGTCTAAACAGCAGCATTATTATATGAGCCAAATGTTTTATTGATAGATGCAGTTAGATGGATAAAAAATTATGTAACTCCCCCCCCAATAATATTATGTGGATGCGCCTCTCTAAATATTACGCAACAACCCCTAGCAGTATTGCTAGTAACACAACAACGAGCTCATCTCCGAAGATAACCCGGCTAGTGCAGAGACGACGGCGTCAAAACACTTCCGCAATTTCTTCCTGCTCTCTTGGTAGCGGTGCGTGAGATCTGGAATGTAATAACGCACCAATTTATCGGTCATTCCGTCTCTCGTTCGTAGCTTATTGTGGATTTAAGGTGAGTAACCGAGTTTGCTGCTGTGCATTTTATTTATTTATTTATTTATTTATTTATTTATTCTTATTGTTGCTGCTTCTCTTCCTCTACAACTCTAGGCACCCTTCATCTCGTCGACAAACATCAGCATCCATCACCCATCACCTCGCCTTCATCACAGTTGGCCGATAAATGTCGTCGTCACCAAACAACAACATCATCATCTCAATGTCTACAACCATCATCTCAATGTCTACAACCATCATCATCAATATCATCAGGGTGGTCTTCAAGGTAAACCGAGTTGTTTGCAGCACTTGTTTTCATGTAGATACGTGCTTGCGCTCCATTCGTGATGGGAATCATCCTGGTGTCATATCATCATCATCATCATCATCACCTTGAGTTTGATTATGCAAACAGATGAGAGAGTAGTGGAGACGCCATCTCTACTTGGGTAACTTGCATCATCTTTGTGTTTTGTTCAGTAAAGTGGATCAATGCGTTTTGGTGCCCAGGCTTATGTCTTGCTGTTCATACCTCACAAGATATATGATGCAGAATCTCTACCTGCAATCCTATCTGTTATGCATTTCTTCTACACATTGTACATCACATCATCACTAACATCATCACTAACATCATCATCATCATTGGTAAGTGACTTTATCATAATTTTCTAAAAGTTTGTGTGTGTGCGTGTGGGAGGGGGGGAGTTACATATACAACAATCAGCAGCGACAGCGTTGGAGAGAAACTTGGTGTATAGGTTGCTTATTAAGTTAGAACAGAGGTTAATGAGTGTGAACTTGGCTGTCATGGATGAAGTGTGAAACAGTGCATGGGTCTCGCATGCTTGGATATATCCTTGCGTGTAAACTGTACTTCTTTGTATATTATATAGAAGTATGGTCAGCACTTTGGCTGTTGATCACTCCAGGCCCAGTGAACTCTCTTTCTCTCTTGTGGCTTGGGCTTCTATTTCTATGGTATGTCTTTGTCTGTTGTGCAGCAACTTGCGCTTGAACGGGTTGAGCCTGAGTTTCTTTCTTGGTCTTGGCTTTCTTTTTCTTAGGCTTTGCAGACTCACCATAGTCCGAATCATACGGATCATCTGCATGAGTTTCATCCTCAAGATACATCGGTGCAT
>Ga0213864_10000617_pt1 | contig 16031 bp, 22 predicted proteins | sample PICome_5_FD_160078 | JGI IMG/M metagenome (GOLD analysis project Ga0213864, IMG submission 160078) | Coastal seawater microbial communities near Pivers Island, North Carolina, United States - PICO247 | ecosystem: Environmental > Aquatic > Marine > Coastal | place: USA: North Carolina... | reverse complement strand
AGTCTACCTACTGGAGCAGCTACAGAAACAACATTACAATCAATAGATACAACAGCAACTTCTATCTTAGCTGATACTGCAGCAATAGATACTTCCACAGCAAGTATCGATACTAAACTAACCACAACAAACTCAAAACTTACCGACATCGAAACCAACACAGATTCTTTAGTTGGAATAACAAATACAACTATTGGAGCAGACACCGGTTTAGATGTAAACGTTATTAATACAATTGATGTTTCTATAGATCAAGCAAATGATTCTATTTTAATATATGGATTCGATGGTACGTCAAATCAAAAAATAGCAACAGATACATCTGGACAATTAAAAGTTTCATTAGAAGCAGATAACATTGGATTGGCAACTGAATCAACTTTACAATCAGTAGAAACAGATACATCATCAATAGATACTAAACTAACAACAACTAATTCTAAATTAACAGACATTGAGACTAACACAGATTCACTTGCTTCTGTTACAAATACTACTGTTGGAGCAAAGACAGGATTAGATGTAAATATTATTGAAGGTGTAAATGTTGAAGTAGATTTAGACGCTGCTGACGATTCAGTTTTAGTTTATGGTTATGATGGGACTGCTAATCAAAAAATTAAAACAAATACTTCAGGTCAACTAGAAGTTTCACTAGACGTTGATAATGTTGGTTTGGCTACTGAAACTACATTAGCAAGTGTAGATTCTACATTAACTTCCATACTAGCTGATACTGCAGCAATAGATACTTCGACTCAAAGCATCGATACTAAACTCACAACAACTAACGCAAAGCTAACGGATATTGAAACAAATACAGACATACTCGCTAATCTTACAAGTACAACTATAGGAGCAGATATAGGACTAGATGCAAATATTATTAACACTGTTGACGTAGCAGTAAGTGAAGCAGATGATTCTATTTTAATATATGCGTGGGACGGAACTTCAAATCAAAAAGTAAAGAGTAATACTTCTGGACAACTTGAAGTATCTTTAGAAGTTGACAATATTGGACTAGCTACAGAAGCAACTCTATTAAATGTTTATTCTGATACAACATCAATCGACACAAAGCTTACTACTACTAATTCTCTTTTAACTGACATTGAAACCGATACTACTTCTATTGATACTAAACTTACAACTACAAACAGTCTTTTAACTGATATAGAAACCAATACAGATATTCTTGCTAACTTAACTAGTACAACTATTGGGGCAGATATTGGTTTAGATGCAAACATAATTAACACAGTAGATGTAGCAGTAGATCAAGCTAACGACAGCATTCTTATTTATGGTTGGGACGGCACATCTAACCAAAAAGTAAAGACCAATACAAGTGGACAATTAGAGGTTTCTATTGATGTAGATAACGTAGGTTTGGCAACAGAAGCTACTCTTTCAAATTTAGATGCTACAGCAACATTAATTCAAGTAGATACAAGTTCTATTGATACAAAATTAACTACTACCAATACACTTTTAACAGATATAGAAACTAATACTGATTCTTTAGCAACAATTACAAATACAACGGTTGGTTCTGATACGGGATTAGATGTTAATATTATTAACACATCACTTCCAATAAATATATCAAGAGTAGCAAATATTCAAAACAGTCAAAGCACTGGAACTGGAAACATAAATGTAAATATTAGTCCAGGATTCATGTTTAAAATAAACGCAGTGTATCTTAAATTCCAGGCAGTTCCTACAGCAAATGACTTTACTATTAGTTTATTTGACCCAGCAAATCCATTTTACAATGCTACCTTATTCTCAGTAAATCCAGGTAATTTAGGTATAACAAATGTAGCATGGGTCCCTGACGGAGAAAATATTATCCTACCAAGTCAAGGAATAGACATCACATTCACAAATACAGCAACAACTCAATACGGATTGACCGTAATATATGAATATATAGTATAATGGCAGATTTTCCAAGATATGACGGACACTTATACATTGATGCCTATGAAGGTAACATAGTTAGAGATTGGTATGTCGGTCGTGATTTATATGTATCTGATGACGCAGAGATTACAAATAACTTAACAGTAACAGCAGGTAACTTTAGAGTAAATGCTGGAACAGCTACGGTCTATGGAAATATAACAACTACAACGGGAGATTTTATTGCGTTAGCTGGTGATGCCAGTCTTACTAATGCTACAGCTTCAACACATGGTCTGACTATAACTTCAGTCAATGTATTAGGACAACCATCAATATTTTTAACAGAATCAACTGGTAAAACTACCACACTTAAAACAACAGACACAGGTCTGACAGAATTTTGGTCAGATGGTAATATGAAAATAGGTTATGAATCATCAACACCTCAATCATTAAGTATATACGCAGGTGCTGGAACAGACCCATTCGCTTCTGAAGCATTTAAAATAGCAACAACTAATTCCACTGGAACAACATTCACTGATGGAACAATAACATTCAATGCTTCTTCAGACGATATTGATTTTATAGTAAATACATCTACAATAGCTAACGCATTTAAGATAGACTCAGGTGCTTCTACATCAGAGTTTAATACTTCTCTAATAACAAAGTCTGATGTGTATATGGAAACAGCAAATTATACTGGACTTACAACACCAGGTATAAGAATTAATCACCCAGGAGATAGATATGAAAATAGATTATTAACAACTTTTTTTAATGACTTTTCTATTGAATCAACAAGCTTTACAGGAGTTACTCCAGCATTAAGATTAAACTATGCTTCCGATACTTTAACAGTTAGAGTCCCAACTAATCTTACTTCTACTTTAACTGTAGATGGATTAACTACTTTTAATGGAGATGTAACCCATACAGCAGGAACTACAATAGACTTTACTGGAACTACACTTATTGGTTTAGGTCCTCAAGGAGTTTCAGCAGAAGCATTAGATGGTAATGTTACATGGACAAATAATTTCGGACCAGGAACTCCAACACCAGACCTGACCGTAAATGATGGAACATTAAGTATAAGAGCATGGGAATGGGTTCATGATGGTGGTGATATGGAATGGAAAATAAATCCAGATAGTGACCCAGCTTATAAATTTGAAGTATATAGTCAAAATGGTTTACCAGATTTAGTGGTAAGTGAAGGAGGAGTAGGTAGAGATGGTAGAGTTACAATTTATGCCGAAAGTTTCCAATTCTTTCCAAGACCAGTCGGAGATGGTGGAACTGGTGGTTACGTAGAATATTATATTTCCGATGGAACAAAAGTTATGGAATGGAACTTAGAAGACGCAGCCATAACAGCAAATAAAGGTTATCGGTTTGATGTTAAAGATTCTATAACTGGAGCAGGTAAATTTGAATTAAATACAACAAGTCAATCAGATATGGATTTCGTAGTAAATACAAGCACAATATCAGATACTTTCTATATTGACCACGGAGATGATAGCTTAGCATTCAAAGGTGTATTAGCAGAACCTTTTCCTGTATTTACTGATACGGCAACAAACTTACCAACTACATTGACAAAGGAAGGTTCCTTAGGTTACGATACGACAAACAGTGAATTGTCTATGCGAAGTAATGGTTCCAATCATTATGTATTAACACCATTAGTTCATTCTTTTACATTCAACTTTCCAACTGCTACCGTAACTGTTGGAGGTCCATTTAATCCTGTAGCAAACGGTGGACACGCTAAGAGTGGAGTAACAGCTTTATGGGACGGATATATTGTAGGTTTTTCTGTCGAAGTTGAAGATGTTCCAGGAATAGGAGTCATAGCAGATTTTAGACCAAGAGTAAATGGAACTAACTTATCTTCTCTTTCAGCACAAGTAAACGCAACAGGTAATTTTGAAGCAACAGCAACAGCAGCTCCAAATGCTGTAATCTTTAGTTCAGGAGATAGATTATCAGCAGCACTTGAAACTATACTTGGTTCTCCTACTACTGCTATGGACGATGTTCTAGCTCAACTATATGTTGTATATAAAATACCAGTACAATAAAAACAATACTTTTAAATAGAAGTAAAGCATTTATAATTCTATGGGTTTAACTGAACTTTTTAAAAAATTAGAAGATCATTTTAATGCAATGGTATTACAGAACGAAGGTCTTAGAAATGATTTACAAAAACTAAAAGAAGAAAATGCAAGAGTAAGAAATCACAATATGTCGCTTCAGGCTGAATTAAATAATGTGAGAGCATATCATCGTAAATTCTTAGCAATAAACGAAGAGAGTCTAAATAACTTAAAAAATATAGACGCAGCTATTTCAGGAGGAGATAATGCCTCAACGGAAAAATAGTTCTAAAACAATAACAAATAAAAATAACAAACGTATTACTAGTTTAGAAGGCAGATACTTTGTAGTCTACCTTGGTCCCGGTGTTTATGAAAGACACGGAGTCCGACTTGAAAAAGGAATCGTTACAGAAGTTAACGAATTAGATTTCAAGTGGGTAAAGGATCAATGGTTGGTACACCCTGTCGACTTAAATAAAGTAATATAATGGCAGCAAGTTCAACTAACGTACAATATCTCATTGGAGAATTATATGATGCAATGGGAGCAGATAAAGCATCAATAGTAACAGCTATGATTAACCGAGCAAGTAAATATGTTACTGCATTTAGTGGAGCTACTTCTGGAGATTTATATGACACAGCAGTAGAATCATGGGCAGCAATTTATATTTTACAAAGAATGGTATCTGGATCTAACAGTACAAACTCAATAAGTCTAGGTGCAATCACAATTGGTAAAAAAGATATCGCAGACCAAATTGCTTCTTTGAAAGCAGACGCAATGTCTCAACTAAAGATATTAGCAGGAAAACAAAACTTGTTCAGATTAACACAGCAACTTAACTTATAATGGGAGCATTAGGAGACAGTATCCAGACAACGGTAAATAATATTATTGATAATGTTAATTTTCGTACATCAATAACTATAACTCCTAGAACTCCTGCATTAGATTCTTATGGTGGATACGGAGCTATCACTGATAACGAAGGTTCATCATCTACAGTTTATGGAGTACCTTATAATCAAATTCAACCAGAGCTTCAATTACCTTTCGCAGCAGGTGACTTGAAAGCAGGTGAAGTTAATATCATTTTTAAATCATCAACGAATATAGTAACAACCGATAAGGTAACATTCAACTCAACTGATTGGGACGTTCGGGTCGTAGAACCCATAATATTTAACGATGTTGAAGTAGCAACAATCGTTACACTGAGTCCAAGAGTTGATAGTATAAACTCGTAGAGTCATGGCAGTAACAGAAAGCACAGCAAGAGTGGAAGTATTCCAAAATATTTATTCTATTATTAATACTAATAAATTATCTGGAACATCAGTTCTAGCAACCTTCCCTGAGAAATCACCAACCTTTCCTTGTTATGTTATTAATAGTGCTGAAATTTCTAATGTATCTCAAGCAATCGATACTGGTTCAAGACAACTTGATTTTAGTATAGAGATTAGCGTATTCGGAGATTCAAGAGATGGAATGCAAAAGATAGATCAACTGAAAGATAATGTAGTCGATTCTTTAAGAGACTCTACAAATATAGCTACACTTAAATCAGCAAATATATCTATACTTAACATAACCGATACAGGAAATGACCAAACTGAATTTAGAGAGATGAAACTAAATTCTGGAGATATGATAGTGGAAGGAGTGTTGTTAGTCTAGTGGCACAAGTTATATTAGATGTTAAAGGAGTTTCTAAAGCAACACAAATGCTAAGAAGAGTAGAAAAAAAATTTCCTGCAAATTTAAAAGAGGAATATTCTAAAACAATTTATCAAAAATTAAGAAGAATTTATACTCATAAACAAGATACTGGAGCAATTTTAAACAGTATTAAATTAATTAAAAAACCAAGGTTTAATAAAATAACTATGGGTGGAACAAATCAAACTATGAGAGACGCAAGTAAAAATTCACCGGCAGTAGATTATACTAAATTTGTTGAAGTTACAGGATCAAAAGCACATAGATTCTTTTTACCAGCCAACTCACCTAGTAACAAATTAAGAGGTCCGAAGTATATGGGAGCTCGTTCACAAAAAGCAATAGAAGGTAGAAAAAAAGCTATAAAAAGAGCTGACAGAATGATTGCTGTAATTGTTAACAGATCAATGAATAAAGTAAAGAGATGATAAGAAATGGGACTAAGTAGTCAAAACAATATAGGAGAATTAAAAAAATAAAATGGCATTATGGAGAGCACCACACGCTGAAGTAAAAGTAGACTTAGCTTCTAATGTATCAATTGATAGCACAGCAGCATTAGATACTTTCTTTAGTAGTGCAACAAGCATTTCAGCTTACATGAAAAATGTGACTGTAATGGTCCCAGAAGGGGACGTAGAACTGGTAAACTTTTTGGGAGTAACAAGTAACTTCCAAAACGCAGAGTTAGACCAAAAACCTTTTGGTTTAGCAGAATTATCTGGTACCTTAGTATTAGGGCATGATGAAATATTAGAAGGTCAAACTGCTAATACACATCTTTTCTTTGGAGCAGGTACAAGTATAGATACTGCAGCATATTACAGATATCAACCAGGTAAAGTTACTAACGGAGATTTTGATAGACCAGAATCCGGTTGGTTAATAAATATCACAGATGGTACTGATGAAGTAAATATGGTATTTGATAACGCTATCATCACAAAATACGGAGACGTAAAAATTGATGGAGCAGATGGTCATTGGGAATTTGACGTAACAGTCAAAGCTAAACCCGCAGATTTCTACATGGAGTGGAAAGCTTAAGATGAGTAGAGACGAGAAGGGAGCTTCAATAACAATTCAAGCTAGTGGGTTCCCTCTCTCTGCTTTTAAAGAATGGGACGAAAGTTGTAAGAAAGACTTTGGAGATTGTCGTTGGTTAAAAATAATACACGACCACAAGATGGCAAAGAATCTAAAAGAGTTCAATATACTTTTAGATAAGATTGAAGAGCTAGAGAATCAAATAGCTTTATTAAGTTCCCAAGATAATAATAAAGATACCAAGCCTAATGGTATTAAAACTCTAGGCGGAGAATTGAAATGAGTAGATTTGGAAAATATTTAGGATACATGAAAATAGAACTCGAAGGAGATACCTTTGAGATAAAGCCAACACTTAGACAAAAACAAGAATTAATGGCTATACAACAGAAATCTGGAAAGAATGGTATGAATCAAGACCAATGGTCCAGTATGCATAAAATATTCAAAGACATATTAAGAACAACAGACCCTGAAGCGAAAGACGAAGAGCTTGAAGCATTCTTGATGCAACATGATATTGACTTTATGATGAAGTTATTTCAAGCATTTGGCTGGTTGAAGGAAGGTGATGTTGCCAGTTTAAAAGAAGGACTGAAGCAGAAGATGCTAGACGAAAGCAATTAACTCCTGAACAAAGAAAAGAAGCTTTCCGTGCAAAAATGTCACAAATGGCAAGTCAATCTAATATTGAAGATGACTTTACAAGTGCGGCATTTCTAGTTGAAAAAGAACTAGGAGTTGAATTAACTCCCGAATACCCTGCTTTAAAGTTTGTAACACAGCTGGAAGAAATAACAAAATACTATAAAAAACAAAACGAAGAAATGGAACGAACAAAATCAATGAGAGGTAAATCATTTAGATAATGGCAGTAGCAAACCAAGAAGTAAAAATAACAATAAAAGTAGTATCAAAAGCAGCTCAAGAAGCTATAAAAAAAGTAAATAAACATTTACGTAATATAAATAAAGTAAGTCTTAAAGCACGTAACGCTATGATGGGTGTAGGTTTTGCATTACTATTCATAGGTATGGCTATAAAGAATACCTCTCAACGAGCATTATCTAGTTTAACAAAAACATTTAGCAAAGTTATGGAAGGTACTACGATGTACAATCAAACGATAGGTAGGTTATCTGCTGCGTTTGAATATCTTAAGTTTTCTATAATGGACGCATTCTTAACAAGTGAAATAGGACAAGCTTTAATAGAAGGATTAATACAAATACTTGATTACTTCTCATCATTACCTGAAAACGTTAGAGTATTTATTGTAGTATTATTAATTGCCGCAGTAGTACTTGGAGCAATTATGATGGTACTTGGTCAAATTGTTTTACTAATATTGGGAATTGCAGCAGCAGCTTCTTTCTTAGGAGCTATGCTTTTACCAGTATTGTTAACTGTAATTTTAGTTTCAGCAGTACTCTTATTAATAGTAGCAATAATAATTGCAGGTAAATTAGGATTTAAAGAAGTTCAAGGAGTTCTTGTAGCAATCTTAATGGTAGTATTATTAATAGGTCTTGCACTTGCGTTAGCATTTGGAGCAGGTCCAATATTAATTGGATTAATCGTAGCAGCACTTGTAGGATTAGTAGCATGGGTTAATATAGCAAGTAAAGAATTTCAATTAGGATTTTTAAAAGCAGTTGATAAAATTGCTCAAGCTATTCAAAATCAAATAATTGACAGACTTAATGAAATGTTAAGTCTGTTTAATCGTATAACTGGAAAAAATTTTAAAATTCCTGAAATGGGAACAATAGGTTTGAGTACAATGATAAACAAATTACAAGAAGAAGTTGATCAGGAAAGAATGTCACAAGGAGCTCAAGAATCTGTAGGAGAGAAATTTAAAAATAGAATGGGCAATCTAGTATCAGGAAGTCTTGGAGAAATGCTTAACATAGATACCATGAGTGTAATATTACCAGGAGTAGGTAATGCAGATGAATTTGTTTCAGATATAACAAGTGGTCAATTGACCAATCAATCAAATGGATTATAATGGCAGTAATTAATATACAAGATACAGGGAAAAGAACTTTGGCAGATAGCTCTGCAGTTTTTAATCAAGTGAACGGAGGAACCGCATTTAATATATCTGCAAGTAACGTAGCATTTAATCAAGGATTACAAACAGATGATACACCTCAAGCCGGAGATATAACAAGCAATGCAGGATTTACCAACCCAGAAATAGGTACAGCATCTACATCAGCACCTAAATTAGTCCTAGCTGGTTCAATAGATACAACAGATATAAACATAGCGAATGTTAAACTATTAGCACAATTATCAAGAACAAGGGGGTTAATAGCAGTTTATGCTAATGATGATTATACAATGCCAAACTTCATATCATACAGTTCAAACAACTCATCATCATTTAGTGCTGAAGCGTTAGTGAGTTCATCGAATCCGATGTACGGAAGAGTAGACAGGGTGTCAGTTAGACAATCGGCAACAAATCCACAAAGACTAACATACAGTTTAGAATTGCTAATTCATTCAGATCCAGAATGAGACCGTATGACTTAGCTGTTTATATTAATAGTACTAAAATCAAGGATATCAAAACTATATCTATCAAAAGAAGTTCGGATATGAAGATGTCTAAAGCAGAGATTGTTTTGAAAAACGCTAATCTTAAACATATCAACACAGGTTCTACAGACTTTGTACAATTATCTGGAATTGAAATGGATAGTCCTATTGAAATTTATGCAGACTATAATACTATACCTGATGATATTAGAACAAGTACTAATGCCGATGTTGTTGCTCAAAGAAGAGCAGCATTAATATTTAACGGAAACATTACAGCAATAGATTTACAAAACAGTTCCAAAAAAACAGATATTAAATTAGTTGCTACAGATTCAATGTTGTTAGTTATGAACAAAGTTAGAATAGCAAACTACAGAAGTACTAGCTTAACTAATGTTTTAATTAATTTAATTCAACAAGCGTTTGAAGATAAAGGAACATATACTAATTATGAAATACCTTCAGGTTTACCTACTATAGATTATTATGCAACACACAGACCTTTACATGAACACATACTAAAAGTATCTTCACCAGACTATACTGGATTCACTAGAAATGCTATATTCAAATTAATACCTGATCCAGATAATGCTACATTCCCTTACAAGTTTATTTGGTTAGAGCCAAAGGACACAGCTTCAACAACTTTGAACGGTGCTATAACTGCAACAGATACAACTATAACTTTAACAAGTGTTACTAACTTTCCACCAGAAGGAGCTGTAACAATAGGTAATGAAGTAATAAGATATACTTCTATAAGCGGTAATGATTTAGTAGTGGCTTCTAATGGAAGAGGATTCGGTTCATCAAGTCCTTCCAGTCATTTAAACGGAACTGCTGTTACATCTGTTATGACTATTACCACTGGTAAGACTGGACCTGGTATTAAAAAATTAAATTCAATTAAGATAAAGAAATCAGAAGACGATGCTATTAACATGCTGATTATGAGACTAGGTACAGATTTATTTGGTAGAAGTATTACTCACTATGCATATGATACTAACAGCGAAACAGTCGGATTACGTATGAAGATTGTTGATTGGAAATATGTAGCAGAAAATTATTTCGCTAACAATGTAGGAAGTAAAACCAACGTAGCAACTACACTATCCAATCCAAGTTATCCTGCAACATTAGCATTAAATGATGCTAGTAACTTAGCAACAGGTACAAATTATATTAGAGTATTAGTTGAAAATAATCCTGAAATAATAAAAGTAAATTACTCAGGTTCAGGTAATAATGTAACGATATCTTCAGCAGGAGATAGAGGTCAATTCAACACATCAGCTAATGTTAACATAGAAGCAGGAACTGTTGTAGCAGATTATACTGCAATAGTATCACTAGGTAATACTGCGATTAGAACAGCGATTAAAGAATTAGCAAGAGAACAATATGCTAGAGAATTTTTCAGATTTCAAAATCCTAGATGGACAGCACAAATAGATATGGAAGGTAACGCAATAGGTCCTTTAGGTTTAGTAAACATAACTGCACAAGATATAGGGATTAATAGTTTCCCGCTTAGAATAAAAGATATTACTCACACATTAAATAAAACAAGTTGGACAACAACACTTAAATTAGAGGAGGACGAATTAAAAGTATAATGGTATTAACAACAACCGGAAAGAATGCTGTAAGAGATTTACTTAATACAAACAAAGACTTTGGACAATTAGGTACAAGTACTACTGCACCGTTACCATCAGATACTGGATTGATTTCAGGAGTATCTGCTAGTCAACAAGCACTTACATCGAGTACTGCAGATAAAACATTAGTGTTATCTTATGAACTTAATTCCACAACAGCGAACGGTAATACTTATGCAGAGTTTGAAAATACAATTAACTCAGGTACTAACTTTAACAGAGTTACATTTGCAGGTATACAAAAGACAGCAGATTTAGAAATTCAAATTCAAACAACTATTTTCGTAGAATAATGGCAGATCCAGTACTAGGTACAATTAGAGATACACAGCAATTAAAGGACGTACGTTCTGACGTAGATCCAGCTTTCAGATTCTTTAATGAAACATTAAAAGTAAAAGAACATTCAACTAGAGTTTTAACTCGTAGTGTATCAGGTAATACTTTGATTTGGGGTAATACTCAAAAATCATGGGGTTCACCTTACTTATGGGGTTCAAGCATATACACTTCTTTTATATTAAGTAATCCTGGAGCAGGTGTATTAGGTAGTTCTCAACTTGGTTCAAGCCTATCTACATTTGCAGTGATAGGTGTTATTAATCCAAATGGTATTTGGTATGAAGCATTAAGAACAGACACATTCAAAGACTCAACTAACACAACAGCAACTTGGGATACAACTAACTTTAGATGGACATTCGCAGGTAGTGACCAAATACAAACTTCAGTTATCTCTTGGAATGAAAACATTACAATAACAACAGCTACATTATACATAGAGTCAGATCAAATAACAAATGGTAGCAATCTTACTTATTACTTATCGGCAGACGATGGTTCTAATTGGGAAGAAGTAAATTTATCTGTACAACATACCTTTACAAACACAGGTAAAAAATTAAAATTAAAAATAACAGCATCGGGTTCAGCACAAATAGATGTAGATGACTCTGATGAAAATTCATATCCTTTGGAGGTGAGAGTAAATCAGTAATATTTATTAACTAGAACTGATTTAAAAATATAATGGCTTTATATAAATTCACTAATGGTACGGTAGCAAATGCAAACGAAGTTAATGCTAATTTTGCTACAACTATTTCTTTTCCTATATTAAATAGAATAGCTATTCAGAATGATAGAAGTGTATTAGATATTGGAGCAGGAAATACTGATCAAATTTTTTCTGAGGCTTACACAGACACAACTGGAAGAGAAGATACAGTTAATACAGGAAATACTACAGCTACTCATGTAGAATTTGATGTATCATCTTATCCGTCAGGAATCTTACAACAAGCAACCGTTCCTGGACCAGTTTATACAAATTCAAATTCTACTGCTAGTGGTACAACTGAAACTGCAGCAGATACATCTTATTCATCAGCAACCTCTACATTAAATGGGACTATTAGATTTTATTTTACAGCTAATTCAGATTTATATGTAAAACAAATTACACTTGGTACAAATACTAGTACTCAATATAATTTAATAGAGAAAAAAATAGGAGATAAATATTATACGATTGCACAAAAATCTGGTGCTTCAGTTAATGGTTATACTACATTTACATTTACACTTAGCGATTATTCAAATATAATTAAAGCAGGAGAAGAATTCAGAATACAACTTAATGGTTCATTTCCAAGAGATGGTAATAATTCCTTTAGTCTTCCGGTAACTGGTACACACTTTGATTGGGATAGCTGGAGTCAAACAGGTAGTATAGCTATGAACACAACAGGTGGAGGATTTACTGTAGAAACTATAACAGCTAGTAACACTAACGATGCTATAATTGAACATGATATACCTTCGGGAACATTCCCTGCAACAGTTTCAAAACTTGTAGGTAAAGCTGCATTTGCTTATCCGGATTCAGGAGCAACTGTGGAACATAGATTAGAAAACGCTACTGAAAATTCAGGTTGGATAACAGACGGAACTATGGGATCATTTACAGCATTCACATCAGAACCAACTAAATATAAAGTAAGATTAAATTCAACTAATGGTAATAGTCCAGCAATTTATGGATCAGGAGTGTACTCACAATGATAACATGTAATACACACGGAGACCAAACAGAATTTGTAGTAGGTAACAGAAACTATTGTCCTGTTTGTGTACAATCCGTATTTGATAAAAGAATAAATAATTATGAGGTGAATGAATAATGGCAGAAGGTGATTTTCCAAAAAGCGATGGTGATGTATTATTTGCATCTGAAGTAAACGATATACAAAACGATTCATTAGGATTAGGAATTAAAAATAAAGTAAGACAAGATATAGATAGAGCTGTAGTGATAAGTGAGTCTCAAGATGTACCTATGATTTTTAGTGAAGCTTACATTTCATCAAGCGGAAGATACAGTACTCAAGAAAGTTTTAGAACTGCTGAATTTAATAGTACCGATTTAACTTTTGAAACATATGATTTTGATAATGATCCTTACGTAATAATTGAAGCAACTGATGTACCGTATACAACTTCATTTACTGAGAACAATTGTAAAATGGCAGAAATGGATACAGGTAAATGGTTGGTTATTTGTGATGATTCTACAGCATCTGCAGAATTAAAAAGAGCAAGAATTTATGATGCTCTTTACGGAGCCAAAGGTGCTATTTTAAGTGCAGATAATGTTACTGCGGTAAGAACTTCTGTATCTAGAGATGTAGGTAAAAACTTTTTTTGGTGGGACGGCTATTGGATTGGTTCACATGGTTCACCAGACGTAACAGTAACTGGTACTTTTGCAAACACAACAGATAATGATGATGCCAGTGCTTGGAGTTGGTGTATTCAAAATAACATAGACCACGCAGGTAGTTCTGATGTAAGAGGAGATACTGAGTTTTCATTCCCTACTGGAACATTAGTAAATATTGCATCAAGTAGTGCAGATAGTAATGCCGAATCAAATGAATTAGCAACAGATACTTCTGCAGACGAAACTGATAATCCTTCAACAACTACAATATTTTTTGAGAACAGATACCCTGGTTCAGGTTCTGCAGGACCTTGGAGATATGGTGCTAGAATACTTATATTATGTAAAGGTGGACTAACTTGGAACGTTACAGCCAGTATATCTGAAAGAGATTATAATACAGATTACAGTATACCTAACTTGAGTGCAGTACCAGGTGGAACAACCTTAAGTTCCATGATAACTAACTGGATTAGAACTGGAACTAGAGAAAAATATCCTTCGGCTCCAAATAAAATTACAGGATCTGCTTTAACAAAGAAATGGGAATCCGGAGTAAACATTGAACACAGATTATCTACTAAAGATTTAGGTGTAGATTTTACTGACAACACCGAAGTTAGTATGATTAATGTAACTTCATCTTATGGTACTTATCCAACCGGGTTGAGATTAGCTTCTTTATATAATATTTATTTAATGGGTGCAACAATTGGAAGTGTAAGAGGAGATATAAAATTAAGTAACACTTCTTATTCTTCAGCAGCATATATGAGAGCAAGATACTTCTATGAAGATGGAACAGACTCAGGAAACATAGACAGTAGTGCTGTTGCAAGTACTTCATATAGTACTGTAACTATTAATAATCCTAGTGCTTCTAAACCTGTTAAATATATCGCCATAAGCTGGGGTAGAAATATTAGTACTTATATTAATAATGCAAATTCATCTTATATCATCAGAGCATATATCAAAGATGTAAATACTAATAGTAGTATAACAAATTACGGTAGTACTTCATCGCCTTGGGTAACTGATGGAGAAACAAAAACATTCACAGCATTAGGATTAGCACCTATAAGATATGATATAAGATTAACTCCTAAAACATCAAGTCCTACTGCTAATTACCCATCAGTATACGGGACAGGAGTATTAATAGAATAATTATGGCAGAAAAAATATGTAGCATTGACGGTCAACAAGAAGTATATACCTTTGCAGGAGTAGAGCATTGTCAAAAATGTATATCAAGATTATTTTCTTCAGTCAGTGGTGAACTTAGTGAACTACCTGCAGCAGAAGATGATCCAACTCAAGACGAATCTCCGCCACCTGAATCAGATCCTGAATTACAAATAGAATTTCCGGAAGAACCAGGAGTTTTATATGATCCAGGAGAAAGAGAGGAAATGATTGAACAAGGTATTTATGTACCTCCGGCACCGTAATGGCAAGAATAACGAATGAAGTATTGTTAGAAAAAATAAACAACATAGGTACAGATATTAACGAGATGAAAGAACATATGTCCAAAATCAACGGACAAGTGGCTAAAAATACAGAGCATCGTATTCAACAAACAACCATCAATAAGATAGTCTATCTATTGGTAACAACCTCAAGCGTTGGGCTTGTAGGTATTGTAAATAAAATCTTTTTTTAATAAGTATTGTAGGATAATTACATGGCGGAAGACACCAAGAAATACATGTTATCCGGTATTGAGTTTCTAATGCTGGTCTTAATCGGACCTATAATATTTGCATTCATTTTATTAGGAACAATCATTGTATGGAAAGCTACTACAAACCCAATAGAAGTAGCACCACATTTAGATATTATATTATTAGCGTTTGCTATATTCAGTAACCCAGTAGGTTTAGCTGTTGCTGCGTTAGTACAAAAATTAAAAGAGGGGGAGAAGAAAGATGATTAAAAAAATCAAGAAGTTATTAAGTAGAAAATATTCTTTACCTAAAGTTGGAGTTAAGACATTTAACTTTCCAAGGTTACCTGTTAACTGGAATGTTAAGATTCCGTACTTTAAGTTAGAGGGAGAACCTAAGAAGATGTTGTTAGTTGGTTTATCAGCAACGTTTTTAGGTATGGCTTTAGCTATGACTTTTATCGTAGCTGGAACAGATGATACTCCGATGTTTCCACAATCAGCAGATTACTATGCAGCAGTTCATCAGTATGCTGAAATGGAAAGACTAACTGTTGGAGAGAAAAGAGTAGATCAAACTCAAACACTTAATTTAATTACTGGTAATGCTAGA